>ENA-ORBV01001294-ORBV01001294.1-microbial-mat-metagenome-genome-assembly--contig:-NODE-1294-length-56052-cov-10.441000_pt1 | contig 56052 bp, 47 predicted proteins | sample MGYA00237777_ERZ505514 | MGnify/ENA primary metagenome ERZ505514 (study PRJEB26160, sample SAMN06269048) | microbial mat metagenome | isolation source: Oligotrophic lake microbial mat | place... | reverse complement strand
TCCTGTGGCTAAGGTAATCAGCCGGGCTGGAGCGGCAGGGAGAAATTATCAATTTGCCTAATTTAGGCAGAATGTACTATGGGCTTAGGTTCGCAAAGGACGAAAAAAGGCCAGTATAAAAAGCAAAACCGCCATTCTGAATCCAGAATGGCGGTTTTTGTTCAATTTATGGAAATTTGATCTAAATCAATTATCGCTCGCCGTCACATCACCCTCGGCTTCCAGTGCCAAGGGGCTCCCTGCGCCGAGTGCTTTGGGTTCTCCCGCATACGCTATGTTAAGACCGTCTTTGGTTTCGTTCATAGTGGCCTTCAATGCAGCACCTTCGGCTGGGTTTTCACCCAAAATGAACTCAGCGAGTGGATCTTCTACATATTTCTGAATGGCACGGTGGAGCGGTCGGGCACCAAACTGTGGGTCGTACCCTTTTTCCGCCACAAAATCCTTGCCCTCTTCGCTAAGATCAAGGGTGAATTTCATGTTGTTCAATCGAAGCGTAAGGCTTGCAAGGGCGTTGTCTATGATTTTGAAAATCTCTGGTTTGCCAAGCGAGTTGAACACCATCACATCGTCAATACGGTTGAGGAATTCAGGTGAAAACGTTTTTTTCAAAGCGTTCTGAATCACGACTTTTACATTGCTTTCCGCAGCATCCTGACGTGCCTGAGTGGCAAATCCTACGCCCTGGCCGAAGTCTTTGAGCTGGCGCACACCGATGTTTGAGGTCATAATGATAATCGTGTTCTTGAAATCCACCCTGCGCCCCATACCATCGGTCAGTTGGCCGTCGTCAAGCACTTGGAGCAGGATGTTGAACACGTCGGGGTGTGCTTTTTCGATCTCGTCGAGCAATACCACGGAGTAAGGTTTGCGCCGCACTTTCTCGGTCAATTGCCCGCCTTCTTCATAGCCGACATAGCCAGGAGGCGCGCCGATCAGGCGGCTCACCGAGAATTTCTCCATGTATTCACTCATGTCAATCCGCAGCAGATTGTCTTCAGAATCAAAGAGATAGCGGGAAAGAGCGCGGGCCAGTTCTGTTTTGCCAACCCCTGTGGGGCCAAGGAAGATAAAGGAGCCAATGGGCTTCTTAGGGTCTTTAAGGCCTACACGGTTGCGTTGGATGGCCTTAGATATTTTTAGGACGCTTTCGTCTTGCCCGATGACCATTTTGCGCAAGTCGTCGGCCATTGCCACCAGTTTTTTGCTCTCGCTTTGACCCACCTTTCGGACGGGTATGCCGGTCATCATGGCCACTATTTCTGCAATTTCTTCTTCACCTACAGGGTAGCGCGCCACTTTGCTTTCTTCATCCCACTGAGATTTGGAAAAATCCAGCTGGCGCACCTGACGGCTTTCTAGGTCGCGGAGATTGGCCGCGTCTTCGTAGTTCTGATTTTTGACCGCGTAATTTTTACGCTCGCGAATGGCCTCGATCTCTTTTTCCAGTTCTTCGATGTGCTGCGGAACCACGATGTTTTTCAAATGCACCCGCGCACCGACCTCATCAAGCACGTCAATAGCCTTATCAGGCAAAAAACGGTCAGTGATGTACCTGTCGCTAAGCCGCACACAGGCTACTATAGCCTCGTCGGAATAGTTGACGTTGTGGAACTCTTCGTACTTCGACTGGATGTTTCGGAGGATGTGTATCGTCTCTTCCTGCGAGGGCGGTTCCACCAATACTTTCTGGAATCGGCGATCTAAGGCACCATCTTTCTCAATATACTGGCGATACTCGTCGAGCGTGCTGGCGCCGATGCATTGGAGTTCGCCACGGGCAAGGGCGGGCTTGAAGATGTTGGAAGCGTCGAGGCTTCCTGATGCACCACCTGCACCGACCATGGTGTGTATTTCGTCAATGAAAAGGATAACGTCGCGGTTTTTCTCCAACTCGACCATGATGGCTTTGATGCGCTCCTCGAACTGTCCCCGGTATTTGGTGCCTGCCACCAAAGCGGCCAGATCCAACATTACCAAGCGTTTGTTGTGCAGCGTGCGGCTCACTTTTTTCTGCATGATGCGCAGCGCAAGGCCTTCCACGATGGCAGTTTTACCAACGCCCGGCTCACCAATCAGCACAGGGTTGTTCTTTTTACGGCGGCTGAGGATTTGGCTTACGCGCTCTATTTCGCGCTCACGCCCTATGATGGGGTCAAGTTTGCCCTCTTCAGCGAGTTTGGTAAAGTCTCGACCAAAATTGTCGAGCACGGGAGTCCGGCTTTTTTCCTGGCGTTTTTGAGAAGGCGACTGGTAAGTGCCGCGTTCTTCGTCAAAATCGCCTTCAGATTGAGCCGTTATTTTGGGTTGTGCGAGGTCTTGTTCCGAACGCACATACTCCAGTTCTTTTTTGAAAGAATCGTAGTCCACGTCGTATTCGTTTAATAGTTTGGTGCTGCCGATGTCTGCATATTTCAGCATTGCCAGCATGAGGTGCTCGGGGTGCACCTCTTCGGTTTTGGTCATTTTAGCCTCTACAAAAGTGGCTTTAAGTACACGCTGGACCTGAGTAGTCATGGCGCATTCGCCTACGTAGAGATTTTCTGCGGGGGGGTAGTTGGAATATCGGGGGATGGACCGCTCAATGCGTTTTTTGAGGTCGTTCACATCCACCAAAAGCGAATCGAGCACACGAACGGGCAAACTATCGCGCTCAGCGATGATGCCCAAGAGCAAATGCTCGGTGCCAACGTAATCATGCCCCAGTCGGCGTGCCTCTTGGCCGCTCTGGTTGATGATTTGCTTGACGACCGGGGAAAATTTATTATTCATTATCAAAGAGATAAACTGTGGTCAAGTATAACGCCCTCCTTCGCGCTGCGCGCTACGGCGGGTAAACGGGTAAACGGGTAAACGGTTGGTATCGTGTAGCGTTGTGCGAAGTGTAGTTTTCGTGCGACAATTTTAGGCGAATTGTTCCGAACAAGCCAAGCTTTTGTACCGCACTTTAACATTTTTTTCTGCACAGGGTTTTGGCAGCCAAAATTAATCCCAGAAAACTGTGAAAGCAATCGGCAAAAACCCAGCCGAAAGTTTTTGGGCTGCCAAGCAGTCAGGTCAAAAACGCCCTTTGAAATTTTTATTGAAAAAAAACGCGCAAGTCTTACATTTGCAATCCCAAGAACGTTTGAGAATATTTATTTCAAACATACAAATATTGACAACCAGCCGTCTATGAAATATCAGATTGACAAGCAGGAGCATTATGCGATACTTTCGCTCCACGAGGAAAACCTGAACTCGACCATTGCGCCACAACTCAAGAGCGACCTTATTCTTCTTTCTCAAGAGGGTGTTCGCAATTTTATCCTCGATCTTTCCAATGTCAAATATGTGGACAGCAGCGGACTTTCGGCCATTCTGACAGGCCACCGCCTTTGGAAAGGCACTGGATCCTTCGTCCTCGCCGGCGAAATGAACCCGATGGTGACCAAACTCATCGAAATATCCCGCCTCGAAACCATCCTCACCATCATTCCCACCATCAGTGAATCAATTGATTTTGTGATGATGGAAGAATTGGAGCGTCAGATTGAAGGGGAATAACTAACAGATATTCAATATTCTTGCCAAATAAAAACGTTTTGTCGGTTGCGCTGACAGAACGTTTTTGTTTTATGTTTTAAATTTTTCCCAAAACAATTTCCTGCCTAAGATGTTCCATTCAAAATCTGGCAGCCTGCAACAACTATGCTTGCCACGGAGAAGCCTGTTATTTTAACCAACTTATTCCGAATTATGAAACAGATCGCATTTCGTTATGGCCTCTGGATGTTTTTCGGCCTTACTGGATTCTTCCTGCTCCTTCATATTTTTCATTTGAGCGAAAACATTTATCTGCGTGTTTTCAATGGTGTGATCCATTTGGGCTTGCTTTGGATGGCCTTGCGAGCCTGGACGCGCAGGCACCATGACGGCACTTCCGATGTCACTTCCGGAGTGGTTGTTGGTATGTTCACTTCTTTCATAGGGGTCGTCCCATTCGCGTTTTTTATGGCGATATTTCTTGAATTCAACCCTGATCTGTTAGCCAGCATCCAGCATCAAACGTCCGTGGGGGAGTACCTTAATCCCATTACATCCTGCTTTTTTATAGTGGTAGAGGCGATTGTGATAAGCCTGATCGGCTCTTATATCATCCTGCGCATACTGGATGCCATGCGCGAGCGGAGAACCTGAAGTTTCTTAGGATCGGTGTCAAAATAACTTCCCAATTTGATGCCATTCTTTTGCCGCCATCCATCCTATCTTTTTCGTTAAATAGCCCCATTCGCCTCAAAAGATAGTTGGCTAACGCCAAAATAATTGGCCTGAAATTGGAAAGTTATTTTGACACCGTTCCTCAGGCAAGAAGCAGCGAAAATGGATTCCACTTATCTATTTAAATATTCATTCACGCATTACTTTTTTGACCGATGAAAAAATTCGATATCCCCTGTCTGTTGGTTGGACTGATGATTTCTTTCGCCTGCACGCGGCAAGAAAATCAAGATCATCAAGGCTCCCATCTTTGCGAAGGAGCAGATACGCTGGCATTTTTGATTCCCTGAGGCCATTCTTTTCTCATTAAAATGCCAGATTGTTTCACCATTACCGTACAGAGCGGTGTAGATAGCTATGTTGGCAAATTTTCTGCCGACACAGAGGACGTTCAAATAAACTACGACATCGGCACATTGGCAGGATACTATATCGCTGTAAATAGCCCGAACAAACAAGTGTTCCAGTCCGTCAACCAAGTGTTTTGGTACGAGAAAAAAAATGGGCGATTGTATTTTACCTTTCCGAATGCAGGTCCGGCCAATTTTTACACGGAGAGCGAAGCATTTGCCGATGATATCCTCCAGTTCATGAAGACAGTAGAATACAACTGAGCACACCCAAAAGGTGCAACGATAAAATCGAAATGGGCTTGGCGCGTACACGCCAAGCCCATTTTTTTGTCCATTATCCAAGGTCTAAAAGTCCAAGGTCTGGAAACTCACATATTGGCAATAATCTCAGAGCCGAATTCCGAACACTTCAATTTGGTCGCGCCTTTCATAAGGCGTTCAAAGTCATAGGTTACGCGCTTTTTTCTGATGCTGCGCTCGAGGCCTTTTACAATGAGTTTTGCCGCCTTGTCCCAACCAAGATATTCAAACATCATCACGCCAGAGAGGATTACAGACGATGGATTCACTACGTCTTTGCCCGCGTACTTGGGTGCGGTGCCATGGGTGGCCTCGAAAATGGCGTGGCCGGTGAGGTAGTTGATGTTGGCGCCAGGGGCGATGCCGATGCCGCCCACTTGTGCAGCGAGGGCGTCGGAAAGGTAATCGCCGTTAAGGTTAAGCGTTGCCACCATGTCGTACTCTGCCGGGCGGAGCAGGATTTGCTGTAAGAAAGCGTCGGCGATGCTGTCTTTCACCAACATCTTGCCAGCTGCGAGGGCAGCCGTTTGGGCTTTGTTGGCGGCTTCTTCTCCTTTGGCTTCTTTGATGCGCTCGTATTCAGCCCAAGTAAACACGCGGTCGCCGTACTCACGCTCGGCGAGTTCATAACCCCAATCCTTGAATTTGCCTTCCGTGAATTTCATAATATTGCCCTTGTGGACAATGGTCAGCGATTTACGCTTGTACTTGAAGGCGTGTTCAAGGGCAGCGCGCACGAGGCGTTCGGTGCCTTCTTTCGACACCGGTTTGATGCCAATGGAGGAAGATTTGGGGAAGCGGATATTCTTGACGCCCATTTCGTTCTGCAAAAAGGCAATCATTTTATCTGCTTCAGGCGTACCGGCAAGGTATTCGATGCCCGCGTAGATGTCCTCGGTGTTTTCACGAAAAATGACCATGTCAACCAATCCAGGCTCCTTTACCGGGCTGGGCACCCCCTTGAACCAACGCACGGGGCGAACGCAGGCGTATAGGTCAAGTTGTTGGCGCAGGGCCACGTTGAGCGAGCGAATACCACCACCTACAGGCGTGGTGAGCGGTCCTTTGATGGCGACTTTGTATTCATTAATGACTTTGAGGGTTTCGTCAGGAAGCCAGCTACCGGTCTTGTTGAAGGCTTTTTCGCCAGCAAGTACTTCTTTCCACACGATTTTCTTTTTGCCTTTGAAGGCTTTCTCCACAGCAGCATCGAGCACACGTACAGAGGCCGCCCAGATGTCGGCGCCCGTTCCGTCGCCTTCGATGAATGGTATGATGGGGTCGTTGGGGACTTTCAGCTTGCCCCGTTTGATGGTGATTGCAGAACCTTGCATTGTTACAGTGGTGAAAGTTGAATCCCGAATTTGTTCGGGAATGAAATTAGGAATGACGTGGGGCAAAAGCCGTCTATTTTTGGGCCGCAAAGGTAGGGAGGTGGAGGGTAAAAAATAAGCAGATTTGGAAAGAAAAAGTATAAAAAAGCCCGAACTCAAGTAATGGGTGCGGGCTTTTGCAAATCTGGCAAATTCAGTTTATTTCTGCCGGCTCGTGGAAGCCGTTCGAAGAATGTACTGCATCTGGAATCTCGATATAATGCTCGGCATTAGATTGGAATGGGCCAAGATGTTCTCTTCCTAAGGTATTAACAGCAACATAAGGTTCGTCTTGCCCACATAGATTGCCCGGAACGCAAGCAGCCCTTCAGTCAAGAGGCGAAAAAATTCACTTCTGATTTCTGCTTTGGCAAAATGGTGTGTGTAGTGCAGACCGAAAAAAAAGACCGGAATGGGCGCATCATCGGTGTGGTATTCGACGCTTACGGCCATGAGTTGAATGCGGCTCTGGTTCGGGCCGGATTGGCATGGCATTTCAAAAAATACTCAAATGATGCTCGTTACGACGGCTGGGAGCAAGAAGCCCGAAGGGATAAAATAGGCTTATGGAGTCAATCTCAACCTATTGCACCTTGGAATTGGAGAAAGCAGAAAAAGGAGGCTTCAAAACGAAGCGGAGGGAACTAATCTTTCAAAAAAACTGAAAAAAAGTGCCCAATACCTTGTTTTTTCAAAACCATTTCTACCTTTGCCCTCGGCCAGCGCAAGATATTGCCCTTTCTGGAGTCTCTTTTTTAATCTCTCCCGTGAACATCACTCCGACACTCTGCGCGAGCCAATTGCCACCACAGCCCCGGCAAAAACCAATTTTAAGTTCACACATCAGCAAACTCCTTGTGGCAAGGGCGTATGGTATGCTAACCGCATACTACGAGCTGAAATTTTTTAAACATGACCGAGACAATACCTTCCAGTCGCCCTGAAAAACCTTCCTTATGCCGTTATTCGGCATTTTTCGCCCTTCTTTTTGCGGCTTTTGCTGCCACTGCATTCAAGCCCATCAGCGTCAAACCATCTCGCGCAGAAGACGCAGAGATCATGCAGTTCCGCAACGACGTTACCGGATATGCCCAAAATTTTCTTGGCCTCCGCTATCGCCATGCAGGACACTCGCCCAAAACGGGCTTTGACTGCTCTGGTTTTACCAACTACATTTTGAATGAGTTTGGCGTAAAAGTTTCCGCAGCCTCAACCACCCAATCGCGCCAAGGCTTGAAAGTGTCGCTCAACGACGTTTTGCCTGGCGACCTCATTTTCTTTGGGACACGGGGCCGTATACAGCATGTGGCAATGGTGGTTGAAAAAACTGCCGAAGGCATTTTCTGTGTGCACAGCACTTGCAGCCGGGGAATCATCGTAGAGAACATCTCCACTTCTAAATACTGGAAACCTAAAATCCTATTCGCGCGTGATGTGATCACGGGGCAGGCGGGCTAATAAAGCGCCGCATTGAAGCAAAACGAGAACCCAGTACGGAGAGAAGGGTTGTCCTCGCAAGAGGGCAACCCTTTGCATTTCAGAGAAGTCAAAACCGCAAAATGTAAAACAAGAAAATGTAAAACCGCAAAATTGAGAGACGTCCCGTCTTTCAACATTTGAGTGGAAAATCTGGAAGAATCTATTGGTATCGGGAAATATACGGTGTTTCTTCGGGAAAAATAAAACGGGCTTGCCGATTTTTTAGAAAGCAAACTTATCTTTGCATCCGCTTTTAAAGAAAGGCACTGAGAAATTGCTTTTGCATCAAAATTGAAAAGCAGGGTGTCAAAACCGCACTAGCCGAATTAGCTCAGCGGTAGAGCAGCTGATTCGTAATCAGCAGGTCGAGGGTTCAAATCCCTTGTTCGGCTCCAAGGCAGGTGGTGATGAAGCGATGGAGTGATGAAGTGATTTGATCGAAATTGTCGTTATAAATCACTTCATCACTCTATCGCTTCATCGCTTCATGCCTTCAGGATATAGCGCAGCCCGGTAGCGCGCGTCGTTCGGGACGACGAGGTCGCTGGTTCGGATCCAGTTATCCCGACTATTATCTCGAACTAACGAATTCGGACTCAAAACTCGTTCTGAGTCTATAAGACGCTGTGAGTCAAGGCACTTGCAGCGTTTTTTCATGCTATGAATACACTGATTGACACCCACGCCCACCTTTATTCCCACAAATTCGACCAGGACCGATCGGACATGGTGCGGCGTGCCATTGCTGCTGGCGTGACCCGGATATATTTGCCCAACATTGATTCCGAATCCATCGAAGGAATGCTGGCTTTAGAGGCTGAATTTCCTGATAACTGCTTCGCGATGATGGGTTTGCACCCCTCTTCTGTGCAGCCTGACACTTACGATGCAGAACTTGACATTGTAGAAAAATGGATAGGCAAACGCACATGGGCAGGCATTGGCGAAACAGGCATAGACCTTTATTGGGACAAAACTACGCTCGGCATCCAGCAAATCGCCTTTTCCCGCCAATGCGAATGGGCGAAAGAACTGGGCCGCCCGATCATCATTCACAGCCGAGAAGCGAACCGCGAAGCCATAGAGGTGGTACGCCAGGCACAAGATGGGCGATTGCGCGGTATATTCCATTGTTTTTCAGGTACTTTGGACGAAGCGAAGGAGATGATCGAACTCGGTTTTATGCTAGGCATTGGAGGCACTTTGACTTATCCAAAATCTGACTTGCCCAACGTGTTGCGGGAAATTCCGCTTGAATACATTGTGCTGGAAACCGACGCGCCCTACCTGCCACCTGTACCACACCGGGGCAAGCGCAATGAAAGTGCTTTTGTACGTCATACCGCAGATGTACTTTCTGAAGCGAAAGCGTTGCCGCTCGCCGAAATCGCGCGTACTACTACCGCCAATGCGCTGCGGATGTTTGGGAGATGATTTTAAAACAGGTTGTTTGTTTTTTGAAACATTTTTTTTAAATTTGCGGTCAATTAACCTACAACCAAGATGAAAACTAATTTCACATTGGTCACATTTTATCACCTTGACCACATTTGCCTGTGACCCACCTTCACGCTTCCGCCGCCCTAAAAAAATACTTCGGTTACGACCAGTTCCGCCCCCTTCAAGCCGACATCATTCAAAACGTTTATGATGGCCGCGATACGCTTGTACTTATGCCTACCGGCGGCGGTAAAAGTGTTTGTTTTCAAATCCCTGCCATCACCCTGGAGGGCGTAGCGGTAGTCGTCAGCCCGCTCATCGCTTTGATGAAAGACCAGGTGGAGGCTCTGAGCACCAATGGTATTCCCGCCGCATTTATCAACAGCAGTCTCAGTACCGACCAGCAGCGCAACGTAGAATCCGCCCTGCTCGCTGGTTACCTCAAACTCCTTTATGTCAGCCCGGAAAAACTCGTATCGCAAAGTTTCCAGCCTTTGCTCAAACGCCTGAAAATCACCCTTTTTGCCATTGACGAAGCACATTGCATCTCCTCTTGGGGCCACGATTTCCGACCGGAATACACCCAGTTGAAATTCCTGAAAAGCCAGTTCCCCGGCATACCAGTGATCGCACTTACGGCAACAGCCGACAAACTCACACGCAAAGACATCGTTGAGCAACTCGGCCTTGCCGACCCTGCTATTTTTATCGCTTCTTTTGACAGACCAAATATTAGCCTGACTGTGCGTTCAGGCCAAAAACGTTTTGAGCAGATCGTGGAGTTTTTGAAAGAACACCGGAATCAATCAGGCATTATTTATTGCCTTTCGCGCAAGGGCTGTGAAGGCCTGGCCGAGAAGTTGAATACCAAAGGTTTCCGCGCTGCCCATTACCACGCCGAAGTACCGCCGGCCCAGCGCAGTAAGACCCAAGAGGATTTTATAAACGACCGAACACCCATCATTTGCGCTACCATAGCCTTCGGCATGGGCATTGACAAAAGCAATGTTCGCTTTGTGGTACACTATAATTTACCACGCAATCTGGAGGGTTATTATCAGGAAATTGGTCGCGCAGGACGCGACGGTTTGTCCGCCGATGCACTGTTGTTTTTCAGTTATGCCGACCTGATTTCTTATCGGGAAATGTTTGAACAAGGCGATGCCAGTGCAGAGCAGAAAAACCTAAAGCTGGCAAAATTGGAGCGAATGTACCAATTTGCCGAAGCGCCTGTATGTCGCCGCAAAACGGTGCTCAACTATTTTGGGGAACCCTACGACAAAAGCTGCGGCAACTGCGATGTCTGCAAAAATCCGCCTCAACATTTTGACGGCACACTTGCAGCACAAAAAGCACTCTCGGCCATTATGCGCACCGGCCAGCGCGTGGGAATGAGCTTGCTCACAGACATTCTTCGTGGTAGCCAACGCCGGGAGATCAGAGAAAACAACTACCACGAAATCAAGACCTACGGCGCGGGCAAAGAATACGGCTACGACGACTGGCTTTTTTTGCTCTCGCAAATGCTACACGTCGGTCTGGTTGAAATCGCTTACGACGACCACAACTGCCTTCGTGTGACCGAGGGGGGCAAGAAAGTCCTATTTGAAGGCAAAAAAATAGCACTGGCGATGCCACAGCCCAAACCCAGGCTTGGCGAAAAAGCAGCGCATCCCCACGTCACTGAAAAAAGCAAAACCCAAATTCTGCGCGAAGAACTGCTCCAACTCCTCATCGCGCTGCGCCGAGATTTGGCTGTCAAGCAAGGTATCCCGCCATATACCCTTTTCAGCGACCTTACCCTGCAGCAAATGGCCGATGCCCGTCCACTGTCCGATGCCGAAATGCTCGAAATAGCGGGGGTCAGCGAACGGAAACTCCAACTTTATGGCGATGCTTTCATGGGAGAAATCCGACAATTTGTGCTTGAAAAAACCAAGGCGGGTGAGCGTATTATTGGAAGTTCCAACTTCATTAGCCTCGATTTATTTAAGCGTGGTCACTCGGTGGAAGAAATTGCTGCGTTGCGCGGCATAAGCACCATGACTGTGATGGGGCATCTCGCAATTATGTATGAGCGCGGCGAACTGATTGACATCGGCCAATGGGTTTCGCCAGAAGCATGCGATCTCATCCAAGGCGCCTTGCCACTTTTTGAAGAACCATACCAGATGAAGGCCATACACGAGCACTTCGGCGAGCGATTCAACTTTGACAAGATCCGATTCGCGATTGCGGATTTCAGGCGGAAGCAATAATCTGGGGTGTTACCAAACCCGATGATTGGTTGAAAAAAAATACCTTCGCCGCCTTCTAGATAAAAGGAAAGGATGAGCAAGAAAAAAACATTGAGAGAAGACGCCCTGCACTACCATGCCAAGGGCCGTCCAGGCAAGATTGAGGTAGTCCCCACCAAAGAAACGGCGACTCAGCGCGACCTGACCCTAGCCTATTCGCCAGGCGTTGCTGAGCCTTGTTTGGCGATTGCTGAAAATCCGGAGGACGTTTATAAATACACCGCGAAAGCGAATTTGGTGGCTGTTATTACCAATGGAACCGCTGTTTTGGGTCTGGGCGATATCGGCCCGCTGGCGAGTAAGCCAGTCATGGAAGGCAAGGGGCTGTTGTTCAAAATCTATGCGGACATTGATGTTTTTGATCTGGAACTCGACACCAAAAACGTGGATGAGTTTGTCCGAACGGTCAAAATTCTTGAACCAACTTTTGGCGGGGTGAACCTGGAAGATATTTCTGCGCCCGAATGTTTTGAAATTGAAGAAAGGCTACAAGCGGAATTGAACATTCCGGTCATGCATGACGACCAACACGGCACGGCCATCATCAGTTCGGCCGCTTTGTTGAATGCTCTTGAATTGGTGGGCAAAGATTTTTCGACGGTGAAAATCGTTGTCAATGGTGCGGGCGCTTCGGCTATTTCTTGTTCAAAACTTTATTATAGCCTGGGGGCGAGAAAAGAGAATATTTTCATGTTCGACACCAAGGGCTTGTTGCACCCGAGCCGGACCGATCTGGATGGAAAAAAAATAGAGTTCGCCAACGAGACTGCCGCAGCAAACACCTCTTTAGCGGAGGCATTGGTCGGGGCCGACGTTTTTATCGGCCTGTCGAAAGGCAACATCCTAAACCAGGACATGGTGAGAAGCATGGCCACAGACTGTATCGTATTTGCGATGGCCAATCCAAACCCTGAAATCGCTTATGAAGAGGCGATGGAGGCACGCAAAGACATCATTTTTGCCACTGGTCGAAGCGATTACCCCAATCAGGTGAACAATGTGCTGGGCTTCCCTTACATATTCCGGGGTGCCTTGGATGTCCGCTCAAAAGTCATCAATGAAGAAATGAAACTTGCGGCAGTGCGGGCACTGGCTGGTTTGGCCAAAAAATCAGTCCCTGATATAGTCAACATGGCTTATGGGAAAGATAACTTGGCTTTTGGAAGAGAATATATCATTCCAAAGCCTGTTGACCCAAGATTGCTGACAACGGTAGCCGCCGCAGTTGCGCGCGCAGCGATGGAAACCGGAGTTGCCAAATTCCCGATCAAGAATTGGGAGGATTATGAAACTCAATTGTCAAAACGCCTGGGCCTTGACAATACACTGACGAGGGCAATCATCAATACGGCAAAACAAAATCCGATGCGGGTCGTAATGGCCGACGCTGAAAATCCAGCCGTGTTGAAAGCCGCCCAACAAGCGATGGAAGAAAAAATCGCGAAGCCGATATTACTAGGCAATGTGAAGAAAATCAAACAGTTGGTTCAAGAAAATCTATTGGATTTGTCGCAGATCGAGATCATTGACCCTATGTCGCCACAAAACCAAAGTGATATTGAAAGGTTAGAGCGGTTCGGCGATCTGTTTTTTGAAAAACGCAAACGCAAAGGTTATACCCAACTCGAAGCCCGCAACATTGTTCATCGTAGAAATTACTTTGGCTCAATGATGGTGGAAACGGGCGAAGCCGATGCGATGATTGGCGGAATGACCCGCAATTACCCGGAGACCATCCGACCTGCCTTGCAAGCAGTGGGCCGGCAAGCGGGCGTGAATAAAGTGTCCGGAATGTATATCCTGCTCAGTCGCTTTGGCCCCCTGTTTCTGGCTGATACCAGCGTAAACTTTAACCCAAGCGCCGAGGAAATCGTGGAGATTGCAGAATTGGCAGCGAAAGAAGTGGAGAAATTCAACATCAAACCGCGTATCGCACTGCTGACCTATTCCAACTTTGGAAGTGCGGATGGAGACGATGCCATAAAAATGCGCACAGCCGTTGAGCTGTTAAAAACAAAGCATCCGACCTTGATCGTAGACGGTGAAATGCAGGCACACTTACCGTTCCAAAACTCGTTGATGAGAGAAAATCACCCTTTTTGCGAATTGGCAGAGGGCGGCGCGAACATTCTGATTTTCCCCAATCTCTCTGCATCCAACATTGCCTATAACTTGGTAAAAGAAGTCGCCGATATTGAAAAAATAGGGCCGATTCTTTTGGGCCTGAAAAAACCGATTCACGTCTTGCAATTGGGCAGTACAACCCGCGAAATTGTAAATATGATCGCTATTTCAGTAGTAGACGCGCAGATGAACTATAAACTATGAACGCTTGTTCCAGTTCCACCTCAAGGCGCTTTAGCCGGATCCAGTCGCTCTCGTGTTCGACCACCTGCCTCAACTTCCGACCGTAATGCTTCGAGTAGAGGGCTATCCACTTGTAAATGCTCGATTGGGCGACCCTGTATCGGCGGCCCGCCTCCGCCTTGCTCAACCCTTGCTCGATTTCTTCCACAATCGAACGACGGGCTGACTCAGAAAAATACCCACGTTCCCGCCGGCTGATGAACTCATGCTTCGCATTGCTGCTTTTCGATTTTTCCCTGCCTAAATTTAATTGATTGAGTGGAATCCTCCACTCCCATTTTGTCAACTAATTCCGGGCGTGTCCAGTTCATCGTTCATCGTTCATTGTTAAAAAGCGAGCAAATTGGGCATTCTTCAAGCTTGTGGCCCCGTGCCGGACAGTATTGCCGACCAAAATAGATGATCTGGAGATGGAGTTTGTTCCAGGTATTTTCGGGAAAAATTGATTTCAAATCACGCTCCGTTTGCACTACGTTCTTTCCAGAACTCAGACCCCAGCGCGCCGCCAAGCGATGTATGTGTGTGTCTACCGGGAATGCCGGCCATCCAAAAGCCTGAGACATCACCACGGAAGCCGTCTTGTGTCCCACTCCCGGCAATGCTTCCAAGGCCTCAAAACTTTCAGGCACTTTTCCAGCGTGTTTTTCCATGATTATGTTGGATAAACCGCTGATCCCCTTCGATTTAGCAGGAGAAAGCCCACAGGGTTTTATGATCTCTCTGATTTCTTCGACAGCGAGTTTTGCCATGTCGGCAGGGTTATTTGCGCGGGCAAATAGCAGGGGGGTGATTTGGTTCACGCGCTCATCGGTGCATTGAGCAGAGAGCACCACCGCTACGAGCAGCGTGAAGGCGTCCGAGTGTTGGAGCGGAATAGGAACTTCAGAATATAGTTCTTCGAGAATGCGCTGAATCTCCCCGGCTTTGGCTTTTAACTTTGGGGAGATCCGTTTGACCGTTTTTGCCATGAAAGCAGGTTTGATTTTACATTTTCCGGTTTTCAATTTTTCGGTTTTGCGGTTTTCATCATTTCAATGCCGAAAATGCCTCAACCCCGTCATCACCATCGCCATCCCATGCGCATCGCAGGCATTTATTGAATCTTGGTCTTTCATGGATCCTCCTGGTTGAATGACCGCTGAAATGCCCGCTTCGTGCGCAATTTCTATACAATCCGGGAACGGGAAAAAAGCATCGCTGGCCATCACCGCGCCTTTCAAATCAAAGCCGAAGGATTTGGCCTTCGCAATGGCCTGACGCAGCGCATCCACCCGGCTCGGTTGGCCGCAGCCCATGCCGATGAGTTGCTGTTCTTTTACCAAGGCGATTGCATTTGATTTCAGGTGTTTGGCGCATTTGGCCGCGAAAAGCAGTTCGTCCACTTCCTTTGGCGTTGCTGGCCGCTTGGTCACGGTTTTCAGCTCGGCTTCTGTTTCGGTGCGCAGATCGGCATCTTGTTCCACTACTCCATTCAGGAGGCTTCGGAACGCGCGTTTCTTCCCTTCAAAACGCTTGCTTTTCAAGAGAATGCGCTGGTCCTTCTTATTTAAAATCTCCAGTGCTTCTGAGTCAAAATCTGGGGCAATCAGTACCTCGTAAAAAAGTTGGTTGATTTCCCTTGCTGTGTCCAAATCCACTTTCGTGTTCGCAATAAAAATACCCCCAAATGCCGAGGTCGTATCACAAGCAAGCGCAGCCTGCCATGCTTCGAGCAGGGTATTCCGACTAGCAATGCCACATGCGTTGGTATGTTTTAGAATGGCAAACGCGGGCTTTCCTTTTTGGAATTCGTGCATCAACTGCACCGCTGCGTCAATGTCTACAAGATTATTGTAAGAAATAGCCTTGCCCTGCAATTTGTCAAAAACTTGCTCAAAATCTCCAAAAAACACCCCGTTCTGATGCGGATTTTCGCCATACCGTAGCATTTCGGAGCGGTGGATGCTGTGTTTGAACGAGATGTCCGCAGTGCCTTCGTTGAACCAGTTGTAAATGGCGGTATCGTAGTTCGACGTGACCTTGAACGCCCTGCGGGCAAACTCACGGCAGTTGAAGGCCGAAAACTCGCCCTCCTGCTCGTTGAGCAAATCGAGAAACATCTTGTACTCGTCTTTGGAGGCCACTACCACCACGTCTTTCCAGTTTTTGGCTGCTGCGCGAATGAGCGACACACCCCCAATGTCAATTTTTTCAATGATTTCAGCCGGATCGTCTGTGGCGGCAACCGTTTCCTCAAATGGGTACAAATCCACGATAACGCAGTCCATCTCCGGGATTTTGTACGCTTCCAGTTGGGCCAAATGCCCAGGCTCGCGGCGAGCGAGGATACCCCCAAAAATTGCGGGGTGCAGCGTTTTCACCCGACCATCGAGGATGCTGGGGTAGCCCGTGAGTGTTTCGACAGCTATGACTGGTATGCCCAGCTTTTCGATGTAGCCTTGGGTGCCGCCAGTGCTATAGAGTTGTACGCCCAATGCGTGTAAGCGACGAATAATGGGTTCGAGGCCGTCTTTTGAAAAGACGGAGACAAGCGCGGAACGGAGTATCATGGAGTAATGAGGTGATGGAGTGATGGAATGATGAAGTGATGGGATACCGTGGGTGGCTAAAATCGACCTACAAAATCATATTCGCCAGCATAACTGACACAAAACCTGCTGCATAACCCTGCCAAAGATCAGCCTGGGTGTGCGCTCCCAACGACAAGCGCGCTACGCCTATCAGTCCGGCGAGGACTATGACAATGGCCAATATGGCATTGAGACTCAACAGTATTGGGCCTATACTGAACGTTGATCCTGACCATTCAAAGGCAAGCAGCAAAACCATTGCGACAAAGCCACCCATGCCCGTCGCATGGGCGCTGATTTTCGTAAAAATATTGACAAAAAAAGCAAAAAAAAGCCCGATGGTCGCCCCCAGCACAAACTTGGCGTACAAGGCTGGCACCGCTCCGCTCGCAAAATTCTTGAACATCCAGAGGTAAAAAATCCCTGCGATGATATAGGGGCCGATTCGCTCCTGTTTGTCGTGCATTTCAAGGCTTCGAACAAGCCCCAAGGGTTTGAGGAGCGATACACCCAGACCTGGGATTAGGAAGGTGGTAGACACAACGTAAAAAAACAATACCATTGTCCGCTGGTCTCCAATATGGTGCGCCCCAAATGCAAAGGGGTTGATTACCAACATCAAAAGAAGCATGTAGGTTAACACCAGCAGCGGATGGCCAAAGAAGGAGAGGGCGCGGGCGAGGGAGTGGTTCATGCTGTATGCTGACTGGTTGATTGGTGATTGGTGATCGGTGACCAGTGATTGGTGCCGCAAAAGTAGCCAACCATCAAAGAAAAAACCTCCCGTCGCAAGTTTGCAACGGGAGGTTTTTTTGTCTGGTACTAATTGGGGCAGCGAGCGAGGAGAAGTATGCTTCAATCAGGTCGCCACGTCACTCATTTTATCTGGCTTCTTTTAAAGAACGTCCGCCAAAAACAAGGAGCAGGAGCAATAAACATGTGAGGATAACCATAGGATTAGATTTTTTTTGGTGAAAAGACTTCGTTCAGAACCTGTGTGGTTTATTGCAAAAACGAAGCCAACTTTGGAATCTTACCCTTGATGCTGCATTTTAGAATGTCGTTAACAGATAATCCTCATAAAAATAAAATTATTGCTGCTCCCGACTCAACTTCTGGAAAAGCCAGGCCATTCCCATAACCAGCCCACAGCCCAAGGGATTGTACCAGAGGTAAGCGTCTTTGTTGAACCAAAAACAGATCAGTACAATGGCTTCGCCCACAAGCGCGGCATAAAAAACCGCACGGCCATTCACGCTTTTAAGGAAAAATGCCGTGAAAAATATCCCCAAAATGGTGCCATAGAACATAGAACCGACCATGTTTACCGCTTGGATCAGATTCTCCGAAAGCGAAGCAAAAATCGCAAAAGCCACGATGACAGCTCCCCAAATAACCGTAGCGATTTTGGAGGCGCGCAGGTAATGCGCATCTGTTTGGCCTTTGACAAGCGAACGGCGGTATATATCAGAAACTGAAGTAGCCGATAGTGCGCTGAGCTCGGAAGCCGTAGTACTCCATGAGGCACAGAATATCATAGCAAGCATGAGGCCCACAAGACCTACCGGGATATGGCTGAGCACAAAATTGATGAACACATAATCCTTGTCGTTCGCATCGCCTTTCACTCCTGCGCTTTGAAGCAGGGTTCGGGTTTGGGTCTTAAGTTCCGTATGTTTTTTTTCAAGCGTTTGGAGTTGGCCAATGGCAGATTGAGCACGGTCAGCATCTTGGACTTGTTGGGCTTGTTGGAATTCTGCGAGCACCAGTTTCTTTTCCTCAAAAATTTGAGCATCAGCACTTTCTAACTTTTGGTACTCAATCTCTTTGGCTGTGCCCGCGATTTGGCTGAGGTCTGCCTGGTTGAAATGTAGTGGCGGCTGATTGAATTGATAAAACACAAACACCATGACACCCACCGACAGCACAAGCATCTGCATGGGGATTTTTATTATCCCGTTGAATATCAGTCCAATGCGGCTTTCGCGCAGGGTTTTGCCAGAGAGGTAACGCCCCACCTGACTTTGGTCAGTACCGAAATAGGAGAGGAAAAGAAAGGTGGCGCCCAGTACGCCCGACCACACATTGTAGCGGTCATTCCAATCAAAAGTCCAGTCAAGCACTTGGGTTTTACCCGTCGCGCCAGCTATCTGCCATGCCTCAGAAACGCCCATACCATGTGGCAATTCGTTGAGAATCAAAAAGAAAGCCAATACAAGACCCCCTAGCATAATGCTCATCTGCAACTCTTGTGTGCGGCTCACCGCTGCGCTGCCCCCCGTAGTGGTGTATATCACCACAAACACCGCCATAAAAAAATTGGTCAGCGCAAGATTCCAACCAAAAACTGCGCACAAAATGATACTTGGTGCGAGGATGCTAATTCCCGCCGCCATACTACGCTGAATCAAGAACAGCACGGCCGTGAGCGAGCGCATACGCAGGTCAAAACGCTGCTCGAGGTACTCGTATGCCGTTGTGACACGTAATTTGTAATAAATCGGCAACACAAAAAACGCCAAAAAAAGCATGGCGATCGGCATTCCAAAATAGAACTGCACAAACTGCATCCCGTCGGAAAAAGCCTGGCCAGGCGTGCTGAGAAAGGTGATGGCGCTGGCTTGAGTTGCCATTATGCTCAGACCAATGGTCCACCAGGGCAAGTCGCGTTTCCCCGCTAAAAAATCGTCTGGATCACTGATCGCGGCTTTTCGGCTTTTCCAGACGCCGTACAAAACAATAAAAGCAAGTGTGCCGATCAGTACGGCCCAATCAAGTAAGTGCATTTTATCAGTTCTTTGTTACCCTTTAAAAGAATAGTACACAATGGCCCCCAAAACGCCCAAGAAGAAAAGCCAGGCCCAGATGCTGAGGCTGTTCTCGCGCCACACATTGAAAAGTTTATCCATGATATTACGCCAATCGAGCTCGCCTCCCCGGCCATGGGTGATGGGTTCGTGTGCAAGCATGACAAAGCGTGGAAGTCCCTTTCGGGCTTGGTCGCCGTGTTTGGTGAGTATCATAAATTGATCGTTCAGAAAACGCATGTCAAATAGTTCCTTCCTTACACCCATTTGCAGGATAAGCGAATTTTCATCTCCCAGTTGCTGCCAGGTTCCATTTTCCAGGTTGCCATCAAGCGACAACATGTACTCCCCGTTTTTTCCAAAAATGTGTAACAGGGATTCGTGAAAGCCCTCTTCTTCGCGCACTTCTTTCCAGCGTTTGTCAAGCCAAAAATGGGTTTCACGCAGGTCTTCACCATAGGGTATCACCTTTGGGAGGATAAAATCAAGGTGCGAATTCAAATCGCCCAGATCCTTTGGCAAATCAGGGCTGAGGGCACGGGAAATTTCGCGGGCTATAGCGGTGAATATATTCATGTGACTCGTGTAAAAACCTCGTAGGTTTTCAAAAACCTACGAGGTTTAAGGTATCAAGCAGCAAAAGTCGGAAAAGGAATGGTAATTCAGGCTTTGACGTTCCGTACATTTCCCCCATGAAATTTTGCAACACCCCCGAGGGCACTCGTGTCGCCTATGAAAATTCTTCTGCGGTTTTTGGAAACCTCCCAGGGCTGCAAATCCCTTTAGTGCTTATTCACGGTTTTTGTGAAGACCTGTCGGTTTGGTCGCCCATCAAATCGCAGTTAAAGGCCCCCTCGTTATTGTTGATAGACCTGCCCGGATTTGGGGCGTCTGATGTACCTGTTCATGCAAGCATGAAGGCATACGCCGAGGCGATTCTTGCCGTTTTGAACACGGAGAATATCTCCCGCTGCGTAATGGTTGGCCACAGCATGGGTGGATATGCCGCGCTTGAATTTGCGTCCCGATGGCCCGAACGGCTCGCTGGCTTAGGCTTGTTCCATTCGCACCCCTTCGAAGATTCGGAAGAGCGGAAAACCGCCCGCCGACGCGGCATCGAGACCTTGCAAGCGGGTAAACGCGACCTTTATGTGGCGCAGCTCTTCCCCAATCTTTTTACCACAAATTTTATAGAAAAAAATCCCGCCACGCTCAACGAACTAATTTTCAAGGGGAAAAAACAAAGTCCGAAAGGAATTTCTGCTGGGCTTCAGGCCATGCTGAACCGCAGCGATCACCAGCATACCCTGAGCGAATTATCATGCCCGGTGCTTTTTCTGCTCGGTGCACACGACACGCTGGTTCCGCCGGAACAAGGCCTAAAAGCGGCACTATTGCCCGCAGTAGCCGATTTGCATCTTTTACCTGATGTGGCGCACATGGCGATGTACGAGTGCCCGAAAGAATCTGCCGAGATTTTGAATTCGTTTTGGGACTTTTGCAGTGCTGTTTGATTGGTATTTTGGTGATTGGAATATTGGGTATTGGTTTTCAAGTCCAAAGTCCAACATCTACCGTCCTGCAGTCTTAAGTCCACTGAATGTCACCCTTCCTCCTCACCCTTGCCATCCTGCCCGGCCTATTTATTTGTTGGGCAATATATTGGGCCGACAAATACGAGCGTGAATCGCTCGGTACGCTGGCCTTGTGTTTTGGTTTGGGGGCTGCCATCACCCAGCCTGCGATATGGGTGGAGCAACAATTCATCCCGATGGTCGGCGAGATAGAGCGTGACCCTGTGCTGACTTTCCTGCTGGCTTTTGGCGCAATCGCTCCGGTGGAAGAAATCCTAAAATGGCTGGCGTTGATCTTTGGTGCATTCGTCTGGCGCTTTTTCAACGAGCCATTTGATGGCATTGTGTATTCGGTGATGATCGCCATGGGGTTCGCCACAGTTGAAAACCTTTGCTATATTGACCTGTTTGGCCAAGAAACCGCGCTTTTGCGCGCATTTACTGCCGTCCCGGCACATTTGGTTTTTTCAATCCCAATTGGTTACTACGCAGGTCTGGCAAAATTCAATCCGGCTGAGCGCATCCATTTGCTCTGCCGTGGTTTGCTGGTGAGCATTCTTCTACATGGCACATACGACTTTCTTGTTTTGCAAAACTGGACCAAATGGCTCGGCTCCATCGGTGCATTATCCATCTATCTTTGCTTGTATTATTTCGGGGCGATGTTGAGGGAGCATCTGGCAAATTCTCCGTTTAAGCCGAAGGAGGAGGCTGTTCTGGAGAACAATTCTTGAAGATTTAGGGGATTTTGTTTACATTTGTGAGCCTATTTTCAAATTTTTATCATCTGTTTAATCATGTCGCAGATTGTTCCACAATTCATTACAGACGAAAAAGGGAATCGAGTTTCGGTGATTATTCCCATCGAATTCTATATGGCACTTATAGAAGCCATGGAAGAATTGGAGGACATTCGTCTCTACGACGAGGTAAAAGCTCGCAATGCGGAAAAAGTGCTGTTGACTGATTAAAGGGCGCGACGGCTACCGAATGCGAAAGGGGAACTACCGAATCATTTAGGACGTTTTCGACGATATCCTTGTAATCGAGGTGGTAGCAATTGGGCACAGAAAGGATATTTACAATTAAACAATTCCCAAAAACACGCACTAATTTTCCATGGCAAAAGAATGGACGCTCGGTGAAAAAACTTCCGGGCTAAAAAAAGAAACCGAACACGCAGTGCTGGTTAGCCTCATCACGCCCAATGTGACGGAGCCGCAGGCGCACGAATATATGGACGAACTCCAATTCCTCGCCGAAACTGCCGGAGCAATTGCGATAAAACGATTCACCCAACGCCTCCCCCACCCCGAACACCGAACATTTATCGGCAAAGGAAAAGTCGAGGAAATCCGTGAATACCTCGACCGTCACGAGGAGGTCACGATGGTCATATTTGACGATGACCTTTCGGGCAAACAGACCAATAATCTGGAAGAAATCCTGAAAGTGAAAATTGTGGACCGATCCACCCTGATTCTGGACATTTTCGCTGCACGCGCCCAAACGGCACAGGCCAGAACACAAGTCGAACTGGCGCAGATGAAATACCTCATGCCCCGTTTACGTGGTCTCTGGACGCACTTGGAACGGCAAGCAGGCGGCATCGGCACTCGCGGCCCAGGAGAAACCCAGATCGAGACTGACCGGCGCATCGTGCAGTACCGGATGAACATTCTGGAAGGCCGACTGAAAGACATTGACCGCCAAAACCAGACCCAGCGCAAGACCCGTACTGAAATGGTGCGCGTGGCATTGGTCGGCTACACCAATGTGGGCAAGAGCACACTGCTCAATTTCCTATCCAAATCGGAAGTACTGGCGGAAAACAAACTGTTCGCCACGCTGGATACTACCGTGCGCAAGGTGGTGTTCAACACCATGCCGTTTTTACTTTCCGACACGGTGGGTTTTATTAGGAAACTTCCCCACCATCTGGTCGAAAGTTTCAAAAGCACCCTCGATGAGGTGCGAGAAAGCGACATTCTATTGCACATAGTAGACGTGGCACACCCTCAGTTTGAGGATCAAATCCGCACGGTGCAACAGACGCTGCAGGAACTGGGCGCAGGAGACAAGCCCACCCTGATGGTGTTCAACAAAATGGACCTCTACCGCGAACGATGGTTCGATGACCTGCTGGACGATGCCACCAAAGCAGAAATCGAAGCCGATCTCCGTGACCGAATGATGCATACATACGGAGAGGGTGTTTTCATTTCGGCCCAAACCAAAGAAGGCATGGAGGATTTCCGGGAGCGGCTCACGCGGTTAATTAAAGAGACGTATGTGGTGCGGTATCCGCACCAGGTGAAGGCTTGGGAGTGAATGTAGAAAGTTGCAAGTTAAAAGTATCAAGTTAAAAGGGGCAAGTGGTTTTGATTAGAACTATTAACTTGTTTTTTTAACCTGCGTTTTGGATAGCATCAGCCTTAGTGATTAACTAAAACCGCGTAGTGGTGACATTAATTCGGCATGATGATGGCCCTAATGAGCGCTAATTCTGCTAGTGGGAGCACTGTGATGTCAGCGGAAAGGGGATAGTGCTTATTGCCGGGATAAAGCACCCATAGGTGGTCCAGACGCAGGTCTTCAATGGCTTGTTGCATGGATTTTGTAGATCGCCCCTTGAATACCGTTTCAGTTCTTACCCGGCATTTTTGAGTACTCTCCCCAGCCTGCTCGAACGCGAAATGGTTTTACGACAGTTTGGCGGTAAGGCAGCATTTATAGAAAAACACCAGGGCTATGATTGGCGATTTGAGGATGATTTAGATTTTTGATTGCTCGAATCAAGACCTATAAGGTTTTAAAAACCTTATAGGTCTTGATCTGGCGCTTCATCCCTAAAAAAAAGGGGCGGCTCAATGCCGCCCCTTTTTTGTATCTTAATCGTCGTTATCCGGCATTGGCCCCACTTCCGGCACATGCGAACTCTCGCCCGGCGTTGGGTCAACAAAGGGCCGTTTCCCGATAATTGCCTCCAAATCAGCGCGGTGCAGCACCTCTTTTTCGAGCAGGGCTTTGGCCAGTGCGTCGAGTTGTTTGCGCTTGTCTTTCAACAATGTCTTGGCGCGTTTGTACTGGTCGTCAATCATGATCTTTACCTCCTGGTCAATGAGATAGGCTGTTTGCTCCGAGAAGGGGCGGTTGAAACTATCATTGAGCATGGAGTAGTACGACACGTTGCCGACCTTTTCGCTAAAACCGTGGTTCACGATCATGTCGTATGAAAGGCGGGTGATGTGATCCAGATCGCTTTGCGCGCCGGTGCTGATTTGGTCAAAGACAACAGATTCGGCGGCACGGCCACCGAGGGTCATGCAAATGTCGTCGAGCAATTTTTCCTTCCGCGTGATGTACTGTTCCTTTGGAAGGTATTGTGCGTAGCCCAATGCAGCAAGTCCGCGTGGCACGATGGTCACTTTCACCAATGGGTGTGCGAATTCCAGAAACCAGCCACAAATGGCGTGCCCAGCCTCGTGGTAAGCAATGATCCGCTTCTCTTCCGGGCTGATGATCTTGTTCTTTTTCTCCAGACCACCGATAACCTTGTCCAGCGCGTAGTTGAAATCGTCGAGGTCTACCGCCGTTTTTTCGCGGCGGGCAGCGATGAGGGCTGCCTCGTTGCACACGTTGGCAATATCGGCACCCACAAAACCGGGTGTCATTTCTGAAAGGGTGATCGCTTTGACATCGGGCGACACTTTGATGCTTCTCATGTGCACTTCGAAAATCTGCGCACGGCCTTTCAGATCAGGGCGTCCGATGCCGATTTGTCGGTCGAAACGACCCGGACGCATAAGTGCCTGGTCGAGGATGTCGGGACGGTTGGTAGCGGCCATAAGGATTACACCTTTGTCGGTTGGGAAACCGTCCATTTCCACAAGGAGCTGGTTGAGCGTGTTTTCACGTTCGTCGTTACCGCCTTGTACGGCGCCGCGCCCGCGTGCCCGTCCGATGGCATCTATTTCGTCAATAAAAATGATGCACGGGGCTTTTTCGCGGGCATTGCGGAAAAGGTCCCGGACGCGGCTTGCGCCGACGCCGACGAACATTTCCACAAAATCAGAGCCTGAAATTGAGAAAAATGGCGCATTCGCTTCGCCCGCTACGGCTTTTGCCAGCAAGGTTTTGCCGGTCCCGGGCGGTCCCACGAGCAAGACCCCTTTGGGTATTTTGCCTCCTAAAACAGTATATTTTTTTGGGTTTTTTAGAAAATCTACCACTTCCATCACCTCTTCTTTGGCTTCGTCGAGACCAGCCACGTCGGCGAAAGTGGTGTTCACTTTGGAGTTGCTGTCGAACAGCGTGGCCTTTGATTTACCGATATTGAAGATTTGTCCGCCGGGCCCACCAGGGCCGCCGCCCATGCGCCGCAGGATAAAAATCCAGAGGCCGATAAAAATAAGAATAGGCAGTCCAAAATTGACCATCACCGCCGACCAATTGATGCGGTCTTCTATTTTGAGTTCAAGGGGCTGCTGTTTTTTCTCCTTGATGATCTGTTCGTTGATCTTGTCAATCTTGGAAGATGCAATTTCGACGCTGCCAATGCTCATCACATAGTGCGGCTGGTCTGTGTTGAAAAGCGATTTTTTGGGCACTTTTACCTTAGTGGCGTGCTCAACAGTGCCCAATGAGTCTTTTTTGATATAGACATAAGCCTCTTTTGGGTTCACCACGATGAACCGCTCGATATGGCCTTTTTTGGCCCATTTATCTATATCAGTCCAACTGGCATTCTCGGGTTTTCCCGAAAACTTGGTGAACTGCAATGCCAAAAGCCCTAATCCAATGAGGATAAATACCCACATAAAGTTGAAGCGCGGCATACCACCGCCTTCACCATTTTCTTCGGGACGGCGTTGTTCAGGCGATTCGTCTTTTTTCTTGTTGTCTTCCATGATTGTGTGGCGCGAAATTCATTTCGCGTAAATGATTGTTTTGATGCGACAGCTTGTTGATTGACATCGTCTTACGGGTTATCTTTTTGACAGGATCAACAGGGTTTACAAGATTTACACTTCTCCGTACTCTGTCACTTTCGCGTCGCTCCAAAGATGTTCGAGTTCGTAAAAGTCTCGTGTTTCGGGGTGAAAAACGTGCACCACCGTATTGAAGTAGTCCATCAAAATCCACTTGGAGTTGCTCGAGCCTTCGGTGTGTGAGGGCGCGGTTTCGAGTTCTTCCTTTACCTTTTTGTGGATACTGTCAGTGATGGCCTTAACGTGGGTGTTGGAATCGCCTTCACAGATGATGAAAAAATCCGCAGGAGCGTCGCCGAGTTTCCGAAGATCCAATTGAACGATCTTTTTGCCTTTTTTGTCACGGATACCCTCGACGATGAGGTGGTTGAGTTGTTCGAGTTGCGGTTGTTTTGTCCGCTGTTTGGGAATGCTGACCAAATTTGTAGAGATAATTTTGATTTAGGACGATAGACCTTGGACATTGGACCTTGGGAAAACAGCATCAAATGGCAATAATCACGAATCCAAATGGCTAAAGTCTATAAAATTTAAGTTCAAAGGTAGGGGAAAAGGCCGTTATTACGCCCCTTCCATTTTTGAAACACATGTCAAACACCCTCTTTGTAGGAAAAGTTTACCACCGATTTACTGAACTGCCCTCCACGAACGATTGGGCGGCTCAAATCATTGCCTCCCCCCCTTTGAATCCCCCCCATGAGGAGGGGTATGGGGGGGCAGCAAAAACCAAGCCGCCAGAGGGAACGGTGGTTCGGGCTGCCAATCAGACAGCCGGGCGTGGGCAACTTGGCAGTCAATGGCACAGTAAGCCAGGCGAGAACCTGCTCTTAAGCGTCATTTTTTACCCTACTTGGCTCGATGCACAGGCGCAGTTTTACCTCAGTATGGCAGTGGCACTGGGGCTCAATGATTTATTTGAGTCAATCTTCCATCGCCAATCGTCCATCGTTAATCGTCATTCAATCAAATGGCCCAACGACCTCTACCTTAACGACCAAAAGACCGCCGGAATCCTGATCCAAAATTCGCTTTCTGGATCGCAGTTACAAAGTTCCATCATCGGCATTGGCTTGAATGTGAATCAATTGGAATTCCCTGCTGATTTGCCCTATGCGACATCGCTTGCGTTGGCTTTTGGGCAAAAACTTGATTTGGACGAAGTGGCTGAGCGGCTTTTTGAATGCCTGGAACGGCGGTATTTGCAATTGAAATCGGGAAATCGGGCTGCGTTAAAGGGAGAATACGAGGAGCATCTTTGGCGGCGAAGCGAAACTTCCCGCTTTGTGCGCAATGCCGACGGCTTTGAATTTGAGGGGGTAATTCTGGGGGTATCGGAGCGAGGATTGTTGCGGGTCGAAACGGGAGAAGGGGTTGAGGAGTTCGAGGTAAAGCAGGTAGGTATTTTGGTGTAATCCTGTTTCTCCACTAAAGGTTTCTTCAGGTCTGGCAATGCCTTGCAAAATCTCAAAGGAATTTAATGTGAATAACCTCGTATGCAATCCGGGGTAAACAATAGGCACACCGGGTAACCGCGAAGCGGTTCAATGTGAATAGTCCCCCAAACACAAAAAGGGGGTTCAGCTCAACGCCGAACCCCCTTTTTTTTCAAACAATCCAATCGTTTTACTTCTTCACCCGCTCCATATACGCACCCGTAGTGGTGTCAATTTTGATCTTGTCACCTTGTTCGCAGAACAATGGTACCCGAACTTCGGCGCCTGTTTCTACGGTAGCCGGTTTGAGCGTGTTGGTGGCCGTGTCGCCTCGCAGACCAGGCTCGCAGTAGGTTATCATGAGCTCCACGGTCTGAGGTAGTTCCACTGAAAGGATGGTTTCTTTTGCAGCGTGGTAAAGTACGTCCACGATGTCGCCTTCCTTGAGGAATTTGCCATTGTCCACCATTTCTTCAGGGATAGAAATCTGGTCGTAGGTTTCCTGGTTCATGAGCGCGTAGCCCCCATCTTCAGGGTAGAGGTATTGAAATTTGCGGCGCTCTACACGCACCTCGGTGACTGTTGCGCCGCTATTGTAGGTGTGTTCTACGACCCTCCCGGAGGTGGTGCTTTTAAGTTTGACCCACACTTTACCGCTACCGCGTCCTACCTGGAACTTTTGAAAATCAATGATTTTTACAATGTCATTGTTGTGCTCGATGCAAAGGCCGTTGCGGATATCTGTCGTCGTTGCCATTATTCTTTAATGATGAATTATGAATGATAAATGATGAATTTTGGGGAACCCACCCGAATTGAAGAGAGAAACCCAGATTCGCCTTCCTTTCTTTATAACTTTAGTGGAGAAAAGGGCTATGGCGTTCAAGGCTCTAACCAGCCTTCGCCTTGAAGGGCTATGGCGGGTAAACGGTTAAAAGTTCGCAAAGGTAGCGCGATTTCGGTTTTTAGAAAAAGTTCGGCGAAAAATCATTCGGGGTTGCGTCAAAGGCTTAGAGCAAAGCAGCGCCAAATACCCCCGCGCTGTCGCCCAATTTGGGGCGAAGGAACACCGTGTCAATTCGATGGTTGAAAAGGTGTTTTTGTACTTCCGAAGGCCCATCGGTGTACAACAGGTCAATGTTGCCCACACCGCCGCCCAGCACAACTGCGTCGGGGTCCACAATGTTGATGACCACGGCCATAGCTTTCCCAAAATAATGCAAAAGCCGATGCATGGTCTGCTTGGCCGCCTCGTCTTCGTTTGATTTTGAACGGGTTACAATGTCCCGAAGTGAAAATTTTTGACCGCTTAAGCTGAAATAGAAATGCTCTAATGCCGGTCCTGAAATAATTTTTTCCACACATCCTGAGTGCCCGCAGTAGCAGGGGCCGCCACTTTCGTCCAGAAAATTGTGTCCCCATTCACCCGCAATGCCCTGACGGCCATTGATAACTTTCCCCCGAATCACCAACCCTCCGCCAACGCCCGTGCCAAGAATGACTCCAAACACAACTTCTGCATTAGGCATCACTTCTGGTACTGCGCCCATGAGTGCTTCTGCCACCGCAAAGCAGTTCGCATCGTTCGCCAAACGGACGGGAATGCCAAGCCTTGCTTCCAAATCTTTGTTGAACGGCTGTTTATTGAGCACAAGGGTATTGGCGTTTTTTATAACCCCTGTGTTGGGGTCGAGGGTTCCTGGATGGCCGATCCCAATAGATTCAGGCTTCAGGCCAGTTTCGACGCTGAGCATCCCCAGCATTTTGGCCACTTGACCAATTATGTGCTGATATCCCAGGTTCGCTTCGGTGGGCATGCGTAGGCGGCAAATGGGCCGTGGATTGGCGCGGCTTTCGAGCACCACTCCTTCTAATTTGGTGCCACCGAGATCGAAGCCGAAGAGGGGGAGATTGGGCATGAGAGGTTGGAATAGTAGGATATTGGGATATTACGCGCCAACATTTAACCACATTACCGCATGAATTTTCCTTCAAAAACCCCTTCATTGCCCCGGTCGTCTTTTGCGGTGATGCGCAGCTTGTGCTCGCCTTTGCTCACGCGATCGTCGAACTCGTAAGTGAGGCGGTTTCGTTTTTTATCAAATTCGAACAATACCCATTGTCCGTCAATCGTACCACGATAGGTGAAATTATTCGCGGTGCCCGTGACGGCAAAATTGTCAAGTATGCGGAAAGCCATCGTGTTTTTACGGCGCATATCAGCAGCAAAAACCACGGGCGTAATACGCGGAGGAATGGTATCGGCCATGATACAATAATCGCCGAACGAGCGGGTACGAGTGCTTAGCCATTCGCCCTGCCAAGTGCCTCCACAATTGTCTGGCCGACCATCGTTGCAGTTTGCAATGACCGCTTTTGACCTAAGTGCCGCGGGCAAATGTGTAGGCATTATCTTCAAATCGAATGATTTGTGCACGGGTGTCTGCTCATCGTGAAGATGGTGCATAGGCGAGAAAACATCACTGCTGTTGTCTTGGCTGACCAGATATTGGAACTGAACCGTTTCGTAAAATGCACCCTTTGGCACTGTAATGGAGAACCCGTCAAGGTCAATATGGCTTTCTGCATCAAAAGGCAACTCAAACTGATATGGGGCACTCAAAAAGGTTTCCATGGCTGATTCATCACGCAAGGCCCAGAAGTTGAGTTTACGGGTATTGCCAGTGGCATCGCTGATTTTCAGGGTGATTTTAGTTGGCTTGTTGGCGTCGAGCAAGATTGCCCCCAAGCTTTCAGTCCGTGTGTAATTGCCTAAAAAATCGCCCGGCAGGATAAAGCAACGGTGAAACCATGCGCCATAGCGCTGCCTGGCGGAATAGTCAATGTGGGCGTTGAGATACCGCGAATCGTCAAAATCAAATTCGTCTGCCGTCCATTGGAACGCAAGTTGGTTGTTGGCAAAAAGCGTTATGGAATAAACCCCATTGTCATTTCGTCGTGTGTTGCTACGGTCGTATGTTTTCACCCCAAAACCAATGCGTGAGCCTCCGATGCGCACGGTATCGCCCTCAAGCCCAACGTTTCCCTTTTTGTCTTTTTTTAACGAAAATGCTTTGCTGCCCAAGACCTCCCTGCTTTCGTTCAGAAAATAGACTTTCATATCGCGGATATCGGGAGCGATGTTATCCAATACAGGAATTCCGCAGAGCAAGGGGTTCACGGCCTTTCCAGAGGGGCTACGGATTTCGAAATGAAGGTGTGGCCCTCCAGAGGCTCCCGTATTGCCCAGGTAACCAATCTGTTGTCCTTTGCGGACTTTGAACAGTCCATCGGGCGGTTTCAGCTCGACCTCAAAACGTTCATGTTCGTACTGGCTGTTTTTTACAAACGCTTGGATGTCAGACGCAAAACGGTCCAAGTGCGCGTACAGGGTTTTGTACCCATTTGGATGGCTTATGTAGAGCACATTCCCGTAGCCACTTGCCTGCACTTTGATGGTTTCAATATATCCATCTGCAGCGGCGAAAACGGCGTTGCCCGTCACGCCATCAATGTCAAGTCCTGCATGGAAGTGGTTGGGGCGAAGCTCGCCGCAAGTGCCCGTAAGGTTTATACCACCTGCCACGGGTTGCCCAAAATAATTGGTCGGGTGGGTTTCTTTTTCAAATATGGGCAACGCAGCAGCAGCAGCCCTTTCAGGCTTGTCAAAAGCCCACATGGCAAATACTGCAATAGTGGCACCGAGCATTAATGGAAAAAGGACTTTTTGCACGCAGAGGTTCTTTTGAGCCGCAAGTTAATATGAAGTGATAAAGTGATGGAGTGATGAAGTGATTTATTGCCAGCATTTGCTAGTTAAAATCACTTTATCACTCCATCGCTCCATCGCTCCATCACTTCATCACTTCATATTCCCCTTTGGCCAGCCAAAAAACCGTGAGGTCAAAATAGGCACAAAGAAAAATCCAGCCGTAATAAAGCTCACTACCAGGTCTGCTATTTCGCTTTCCATGGCATCAGCCCAGGGCTGCCCTTTGAAAAAGTGGCACACAAAGGAAAAGCTGAGTTTAAAGCCAAGGACACCTATTACAGCGAAAGCGCTGGTTTCCAAAAATGGGTAACGCTCCAGAAGCAGCACAAACCATTGTGCCACAAAACGCATGGCAAGAATGCCGATGAAAACGCCAATGCATATAAGGTATATGTTGTCGGTGAAGGCCACTGCAGCGAACACGTTGTCGAGCGAGAAGGCCAAGTCTACTGCTTCAACGGCGATGACAGTAGCCCAGAAAGATCCAACAAGGCCAATGGTAAGTTTATAGTACCATGTTTCTTCTTTTTTAAGGAGATCGTCGTCCGTTTGCGGAGTGGCTTTTCTACGGAAATAATCCACCGCAAGGTATATGAGGTAAAGTCCACCCAGAGGTTTAAGCCACCAAATCTGGATGAGCCAAGCAGCGAAAATGAGGCAAAGCCCTCTAAAGACATAGGCTCCGAGAATACCGTACCGCAGGGCAAGTTTTCGTTTTTCGGGAGGCAAGTCGAGCACCATGGTGGCGATGACCGCCGCGTTGTCCACCGAAAGCAAACTTTCGATGAGTATCAAGTTGAGTATAATAACGAGCGAGTTCTCCCAGTCGCTTCCTAAAATATGCTGCAAAATTTCCGTCATTGGATTATTCTATCGTTGGAATAGAGCACTAATAACGCGGCGGCGCGCGGAAGGTTGAGCGTAATGGATTTGAAAAGATAAGCGACCGCGTTATGCTTACCAATCAAGGATTTTGTGCGACATAAGTGACTTGTTCCGTAGGCGGCGCAAAGGTCATAGAACTGGCTGGAATTTAAAAACCCCGTCCAATTTACTTGCCCGCGTCTTGCAGCAGTGCGTCGGAATCTCGCACAAGGCTTTCAAGTTCGCGGAAGAGTTCTTCCTTGCGTCGGATTTGCTCGGCTGCTTTGGCCACCGCGTTTGGGTCCTTTTTCTTGCTTGAGGGTGCTGTTGCGGCTTGTTGATCGCCTGCTTCTATTTCGTTGAGTTCTTGTTCGAGTTCTACTTTTCGGTCCTCAAGTTCGCCGAGGCGCTTGATCACCTTTTCGTCCACATGGCGGGCTTGGGTACGGATGGCCTTGTACACACCGCCAAGTTTTTCTAGCGCGGCGTCGTATTTTCCTGCATCGAATTTGTCTTTTTCAGAACTGATCACACGGCCCACCGACGACACTACGCCACGGATTTGGCCAAATACCTTGCGGGAGTTTTCCTGTTCTTCATTGGTGCCGAAGAAATAATTGTACACCAAAATGCCCGCGATTAGCAGCGCAGCGATTTTTAGCAGGGAGCGGATCATAACTTGAATATATTTGGGCGCTGTGTAGAACTGTAAGTATTGGTGGACAAAAGTACGGGGTTTCGACTTCTAAGAATTAAAATTACAAAGATGAAAAAGCCTTCCGAGCATGTTCTCGGAAGGCTTTTTCAAAAAAATCAAAATGCTCACTTGTTACCAGAACCTGAACCGGTTGTCCTGAACTTTGTATTGCCGCTCAAGCGATTTCATCAAGCCCATGCGCATGGCGCTGGTTGATTGTGAAGACATTTGGCGACGGAACATTGTAATGTCTGCAGGCATCTGGGGCTGCGTTTTGTCGGTGATAGGTTGTATAAGTATCACACCAGCATTCCCTACAATCGGCGCACTCAATTTGCCCGTCTCCAGCGTGAAAAGCGTTCCAGTTACGCGCGGCTCACCGCTTGTTTGGAGGAAATTAGCGCCCCGCACAGTGTCCACTCTGCTATTCCACTGCGCTGCGCAAGAAGCCAGATCAATGGTACCCAGATTTTTGGCCAGGATGACTTCTGCTTTTTTTAGATTTTTTACACGGCGATCGGCTTCTTCCAAACTTTTAAGCGTAGCGACTGAAGCCGTGCCTGCTGGGATGATGTTTTTAATGGCTGCAACCACATATTTGCTATCGAAGTAGCCACCTTTCGTGTCGCCGAGGGCAAAAACTTCTTTGCTGACGGAGCCAGCCTTGGTATTTTCTTCAAAAGCCCAACGGATGATATCGCGAGCATCTTCGCCTGAGCCTAGTATTGCACCAAGGTCGTAATCATTGATCTTTACCGAACCGGTGTTTTGCAGTTGCATATTCTGTTTGCCGGCCAGTTCACCCAGGTCAGTAATGTTCTTGGATTGTTGGACGAGCGCCACTGCTTTGTCTTTTATGGCCTGCTGGGTAGTTTTGCCAGGCTCTATTCGCCGATTCAATACAGCGATCTTGGCAGATGGCTCGTTCTTGATAAATTTCTTGCCCGTGATTTCGATAATGTGCCAGCCAAACGAAGTGGCCACTTTGTAGGTCTTGCCTTGTTCGCCCGTCACGAAGCACAGATTATTAAACTCTGGCACCGTTGCACCATTCGCAAGCCAACCCAAGTCTCCACCCTTTTGGCCGGAGCCTACGTCACTGCTCATTTTCATGGCGAGCGAGTCAAAACGCTCTTTGCCTGACTTAAGGAGCACCATCAAGCTATCCACGCGCGCTTCGTTTTCCGGGGTTGCCTCTCGTATAAGGATGTGGCGAGAACGCACCGAGTCGGGGAGTACCTTACGGTCAAGGATTTTGATGACCCTCCACTCTCCTTCATCGAGAATCGGACCCACAATAGAGCCAATTGGGCGACTCATGACCGTGTCGGCATATGCGGCTGGAAACTTATCTTTTGCCGCAAACAAATCCATGTATGCGCCACCATTGGCGAGTACGTGGGAGGAGTCGTTTTTGGCATTGCGAAACCCTTCTATGAGTTTGGCAGCAGATTCGTACGTGTTAGCGGAGTCTGACTTTGTAGGCACCACGTCAAACGCAACAAAAGAAATGATTCTGCTTTCCGCTTCTTGGTCGTACAGACGCGGATTTTCTTCCAAAAATGCTTTGTAGTCGCTGTCTTTCACGGGTGCTTCCTCATCCTTCACTTTGTCATAAGTGATGCGGACGGCACAGAATTCACGGCGCTCGTTGTTCTCTTTGAACACCATTTCGGCCTGCCATTTGGGCGTGTACATGCCTTTGCTGACGGCTGTGATGAGTTTTTCCTGGAGGCGGGTCTTAATGATCTCCTTCTCCTGAACTGCCCAATAGGCGCGAGCCCTAGGTTCTTTGAATTGATCTTGCTCGATGGCGTTTTTGATGCTCGCCAGTTGAGCACGATCAGGCTGGCCTGCATCGTTTTTGAAACGCTCTGCAATGATTGGGCTTAGATTGAGGCCAAATTGGAGGTCCAACAATTCCTCTTTGCCAACACCCATGCCGAGTGGTTCGACCGCTTGTTCAACGATGGCCTTTTCCCTGAAATAGGTCCATGCCTGGTCGCGGATTTGATAGGTGTTGTCCCGCTGTTGTTCAGAATATACGAGTTTTTCGTACGTCTCAAATTCACTGCGCTTGATTTCTTTGTCACCCACTTTTCCGAGCGTGTTCACATCGGAAGCAGAATAGCGTTGGCTGTTAGACATCACGTCCATCAAAATAAAGCCCGCCAAGGCCAAAGTCATCAATAGGATGAGTATCCACCCACGTTTTCGAATAGTCCCGATTAAAGCCATGTTACTTTAATTGTTTGAAAATCAGAAATTTATGTAAAAGTAGCGTTGGTTTTTCAAAAGTGGTCGCAAAGGTAAAAAGTTCGGGCGCGAAAAAGGAAAAATTGTTTGCCTGATTTAAAAGTGCATTTCTGCTCAGAAAAAACCCGATGCCCACAATTGGCGGGCACCGGGTCTAATGTTAAGCGCTGCGGTGAGCGGGATTTTAATAGCGGCGACGCACCGAACTGCGTTTTTCGAGCAACTCGATGAACATCATTACGCCGCTTCCGAGGGCGAAAAGACCCAGGGTGACACCAATAATAAGCATGATTAAAATTGATTAAAGGATGGAGAGTATGGAATGTAAGCAAGCAAAAAGCCTGATTGACAACAGCTTAGCCAAGAATGATGCCAAAATGCTCGTTGCCCGTTTTACTGACACCGCTACTTCCCTGCCACCGAATTACCAAAAACTTCCTTCTTCGCTTTAAACCCGTCTTCCAAGTGTTAAAATTGGTTGTTGGACATTTGTCTTGCAACGTTTCCAAAAAAGCCCCGTCTCTTGCGCAGTGCCGTGTCTGGACGGTAGTTCAATTAAGCGAAAACAAAAACATGACCCATCCTTTATGAAGCGAGATTCCTTGGTCTGCGCATGCCTAGCCTTGTCGCTCAGCGCAGTTGCCCAAACCCAACTTGCACAGAAGAAGACGCTCGATGCTACCCGAATCAGCGAAAAAATAACCCTCGACGCTGCACTTGACGAGCCTGCTTGGCAATCCGCTCCCTCCGCCACTGATTTTGTGTTCCAATGGCCCACGCCAGGCAAACCCGGCACCCAGCAAACCATCGTGAAAATCCTGTACGACGATGCTGCCTTGTACGTTGGCGTTCAATGCTTTGACACCCATCCGGATTCTATCTTTCACCGCCTCTCCAAACGAGACGAACTCGAAAATACTGATTTTTTCTCCATCATTCTCGACACTTATCGCGATGGTCAAAATGCGCTTGCTTTTGGCGTTACGCCCGACAATGTGCAGTTCGACTCAAAATATTCCATCGCCAACGCCAACTCGAACAATGGCAACAACGATGGCGAAGACCCGGCCTGGGATGCCGTTTGGAAATCCTCAGCACGCATTACGCCCGATGGCTGGGTGGCAGAAATGGTAATCCCCTACTCCGCTATACGTTTCCCCAAAAAAGAGATTCAGGATTGGGGCCTGAATTTTTACCGCTCGGTTCGGCGACGCGGCGAAACAGATTCCTGGAACGAAGTAAAAGCAGATATCGCAGGCTCGCTCAACCAAATGGGCGTCCTCACAGGGGTTCGCGACATCAAAGCCCCCCTGCGCCTTAGCGCAACCCCTTTTGTGGCCGCGTATGCCAATAACGCCTATAACCAAAGCTCCGGTCCGCGCAGTAGCTGGACCTACCCCTGGTCTATAGGCATGGACCTCAAATACGGCATCAACGAGGCTTTCACGCTTGATGCCACCGTGATCCCCGATTTTGGGCAAGTGCGCTCTGATCAGAATGTGCTGAACCTCTCGCCTTTCGAGGTACGCTTCAACGAAAACCGGCAGTTTTTTACCGAGGGCACGGAGTTGTTCAATAAAGGTGGGCTGTTTTATTCCCGCATCAAGCGGCAAAAAAAACTCCGGCACTGCTCGCGCAGTTCGGAGTTTTTTTGACTGGTTCAATGGGGCTGGTTTTAAAGGGGCTTTCAGTGAAAAAATGGGGCTTGGTTTCAAAAGGGCGTCAACAGGGTCTGAGGCGGTAAAAAGAGGTTTTTTGGGGCTAGGTGTTAGGGGTGTAAAAGCCGTCAAAAATGGGGATTCATACAGGGCGATAGGTTTCTTGATACAAAGATAGAATCGTGAAGAGCGATAGGCCAATTACAAAAAAAAGGCTTCGTACCAGAAACATATCTGCTCGACTCAAAAAATAATGGAGCCATTTATTGGCGGAGGAAATCCGCTTACTTTATATTGGCCAGGCGTTAGATTACTCGCCGAGAGATAATAATTGAAATGATACTGAAACGTCTCTTTCACAAAAGAGCCTTTTTCCTTTACCAGTGCCTCAAATCCTTGTGCGTTATGCCCTCCGCGCGTTTCAACTATTCCGGTGAACTGATAGACCGGCAAATAGTATCGTTGGAAGTCGGCAGGAGACGCGGCGTAGTAGCCAAGCCTGATGGTATTAATCCTTATTTTCGAGTTGTTTGGGTCCAAATGAGCAAAGCGGGGGTCACGCGCCAAATGTTTTTTTATAGTCTCAGGGGGCCGGATAACTTGCTCGCCAATAGGCGATAACACAGGTCGTCTCCAAAAATATGCCACCTGACTGAGCTCATCTCCAGCATACGAAAGCATAATTTTCGCTCCAGGGCCAAGCACAACTGTTTTGTTGATATGAAACCCAAAACAGGGCTTTATCTCTGTACGGTACTCAATATTATCGTATTTGCCTGCATCATTAAGGTCGTCTGATACTTGTGCGGTTGAAACACCGGTGTATGCCATGCCTTCAAAGAAAGTGAATTGATCCCCAAGGCCATACTTTGCAAGCCACTCATGGGCTTTTAACTTGGCAGTATCATGGTCTAATATTTTGTTGGCAAACAGCGGGTCTGTCGGCGAAACAATCCGTCTGTCGTAATAAAGGAAGCTGTCACTCGCTTTATACACTTGAATCACCCGGTTTCCTTCATTGTCTTGCAACACCAACCTGTCCCCGGCATCCGCTAGGTAGCCCTCTAAGCCCAAAAGATCGTTAAGGACTTTAACCCTCTTTTCCCAATCTATCCTTGGGTCCTCGTTTTTTAAACTAGGGTGATCAACTCCGTAAATCGGCAATGCTTTTGGGAAGGACCCCAAATGTGCTGGCATCTCAATTTGTGAAGATTTTATCTTTTTTGCCATAATTCAAACAGATCGAATGGGTTAGTTAGATGAATTGGCGGGTGGAATATGACGTGCATAGGTAAAATCGGTAGGCAAACTAGCGGTATCTTCCAATACAGAATCATCGGTCCATCGGTCATTTTTTATGATCGAATTTGCATTCCCCCGGCGAAGGTGCGCCCAAGCCAACTCTGAAGTTGTCGAAGTCTCGATACAAGCCAGCTCCCATGAACGACTTATGGTTTCGCCCACAAGAGTGGTGCCGAATTGGATTTGATTTGGATGCACTCCCTTCAAGTATTGCGCAAAAATTTTGCCTCGGTTGGGAACATCCCGACAATCCTTATGAAAACTGAGCAACTGTCTCAAGCCTTTAAATATTCTTCCCCAACGAAAAGCGGAAGCACCACTTGCTGATTCTTCCAAAACCTTACAAGCATCAATGGCAAACCATTTTAGTTTGCCGCCCTGCCCAAGTTGTATCTCATCGTATTTGGCCTCGCCATTGTCTTTATTCGGCACACCAAAAAGCAACCCGTCCTGATTGCCATGCCCTGAAAAAAACAATATGTCTACTTTTTCAGCATATAAATCATCATCACCAGAAAGAAAAGCAGGAGGAGCAGCACTGTCTAAGAGATCAAATGCTTGTTCAAAATCCCGATCCCAAGCATTTCCGTCGCCATAAATAAAGCTGGGAGGTGTTGCACCTTGTGTTAGGGTTAGTATGTTAAAAAACTCGTTGGCATTCTGACTACAATAAGTCAAACTGGATCGCCGGGGGGTGAAAGGATAGCTATAGTTATTCACCCACTCAGCCCCAACTTTTCTCAGGTTTGGAATTAGATTAGGCATTGTTCAGAAAGTTTGAGCATGAAAGAAAATCAATGTCCGTTCGAGGGCCTGGCTTCATCCTGCCCTCGAACGGACGTGCAAAAGGTTATTTGTTCACGCTAATCGTGGCGCTTATTGGATGCCTGATCGTCACAGTGCGGGCAGTTCCATCATTCCAAGCCCTGACCGTGCAATTGGTGGCAATAGAAGTAATCGCAATTTCCTTGCTGCTCACAACTTGCGTCGAAATATCAGTAAGGCATACATGGCTTGGTCGTTCATAAATAGTTGTGGTGCCAGCATTGTCGCCTTCACCGGCCGCAGGGTGTACCCTAAATTTATGTGTTGTGCCATTGTAGGTTAATTGAACTTCGAAAGCCTCGCCAATATCCCAATTGAAATTACTTACTCCATTGGGGGAGGTAGCAACAGTCACAGCCTGAGACGTACTCGGACAGTTGGGGAAAGCGGTTAGTCCCATAACAACATCCATATCAGGCAGTGTAACACCATGCGATTCGGAATCATCAATTCGAAGCTCGTCCGTGGCCAATGTATCCCCGGATGCAGATTTGTAGGCAAATTTCAGGAAAAGTGGTCGGTGATAACTCGTATCAAGGTCTATGATGGTTGCCATACCTGGTTGACCAGTGAACGTAGTTTTCGGTGCCCCGGAATTGCCAGTTACTTCGATCACAACTGCGGTGACCTGTGCCATGGTGTCGGGTGTTACCGAAAACCCATCAGAGTCTAATGCATTGAAGGTAACAAGGGGATTAGGGCTTGCGCAGTCTTTGGAGCTTGGGCAGGGACATCCTTGCAAAAAGAAAAGAGACGCAAATGCTGCTGCTGCAAAGAATGCAGAACGGAGTTGCTTCATAGTACGCATAAGAAAAAGAGAGTTAAAAGTAAGTGAAAGATACGCGCAAAATTATTGCACCTATTTCATAGGTAAGGATTACATATTTCCAGACTTTTACCGCCGCCGTTTTTTCTCAACATTCAAATCTTTGTATGCGCAACAGTGATCTGGTCGAGCTGCTTTCCTCCCTACGGGAAGATGAAAGGAAGCGCCTCAAGGTGTTTCTGGAAACGGTCGAGCTGGGAGCTCTTGCCCGTGCCGAAGCCATTCGTATGGTGGATTACATTCTTGCAAATTTGGGGGCGGATGGCAATGAACGATCTCTGTCAAAATCGGAAGCATACGTTCACATATTCCCTGAAAAGGGTCTTGTGAGAAACAAACTGGAAAAAAGCATGTCAGACACCGTGCAACTTGTACGGCGGTTCGTTGCACAAGAGTCTGCCGGACAAAAAATGACTGAGTTGCAACAGGCTTTTTACTTGCAGAAATTCTATAACGAACGAGACCTTGAAAAAAAATTTCAGCAGTCCAGGAAGCAATTTGGGAAATTGAAAAGTACCCACCGGGAATGGTCGCCCCAAGATTACTACTTTCAATTTCTTTCAGAGTCTGAAGAATATGTTTTCCAGAGTGATCGGAATCAAAAAAAAGACGATTTAAACCTTTGGAACTCCATTCAAGCTTTGGATGAATACTATTTGGTGGAAAGGCTGTGGCATACCTGCATACTGCTCAATCAAAATCAATTGGCTCCATTGGCTTTGCCCCCATTGGACGAATGGCTGCTTATTGATTTGAAATCTGCGCGGTTTCGCTGGTTTTTTGAAAAACCTATTGGACAACTTTTTGCGCAAGCTATTGACCTGCTCTCAGACGAATCTGGAAAAAGTGGACAGAAACTGACTGATTTCGTCAAATTAATTGGGGATACAGAACCATTTATCTGGAAAACATATATCAGCACCTTTGAAATTTTTGCCTGTAATTATGGCATTCGTCGCTTGAACAAAGGCCAGACTGAATATGCCAATCCTGTATTCCAACTCCAAAAACGTCGTGTTGAATCCGGGCGCATATATATGGATGGCATGATAAAATCGTCTGAATTTCAGAGCATTGTGACACTAGGCCTTCGATTCAGCGAGTATGATTGGGTGAAAAATTTGCTTGAAAACCATCGTGAGAAAATTCTGGGTATGATGTCTTCTGAAGAATACTACCAGTATAATCTAGCACAATATCTCTACTATCTTAAAAACTACGAGCCCGCACTCAAAACCCTACTCACTTCATCATATGAAGATATGCAGTACAAAATCTCCGCTAAAATATTAGAAATCAAAATCTTATGGGAAATGAGCCACCTCAATAAATCTGACGAACGAGTGGCAGAATTTTTAGAAAACAAAGTCGAAGCCGCCATCATCTACTTCTTTCGCGAAAAAAACCTGCCTGCCACCAAGAAAAAAATGAGCAAGCGCTTCGCCGACACCATGAAGCGCATCATCCACGCTGAAGGCAAGCGCGATGCAGAACGCCTGAAGATCATCTTGACAGACATCCACAAAGCCGAATACATCGCCGAGCGGCAATGGCTCACCAAACTGGTGGAAGACTTGATTGTAAAATACAAAAAGAGTAAGGTTTGATGAAATTGATAATCTCGACATTTCATCTCGGGATTGCACAAAAATCCTTCAACCCAACAACCCATGCCCGCGCCCACCATTCTGATGCTCGACAACTTCGATTCCTTCACCTACAACCTCGTGGACTACTTCCGCCAGCTCGGTTGCGAAGTGAAAGTATATCGAAATACTATTGAACCAGAAGTACTTGCACAAATCGAGTTCGACCTGCTCGTGCTTTCGCCAGGACCTTCCCTTCCGCGCCAAGCAGGCAATATGATGGAGATTATCGAGCGCTTTTACCGCGAAAAACCCATTTTGGGCGTATGCCTCGGACATCAGGCGCTGATCGAATTTTTTGGGGGTACGCTTGCAAACGTCGCTCCCGTACACGGTAAAATCGCCAAAATCGTGCACGACGGACGCGGCATTTTCAGCGGACTGGAACAGGGCTGCGAAGTAGGCCGCTACCACTCCTGGGCCGGCGATGTCATTCCACCCGAATTTGAAGTCAGCGCCCGTTCCGCCGACGGCGTAGTGATGGCCATACGCCACAAACGCCTTCCCATCGAAGGAATACAGTTCCACCCAGAATCGGTGCTTTCTATGAAAAACCAGGCCGGAATGCGCATGATTCGCAACGTGGTGGAAGGCCGTTTGGCTACCTTTGCCGCATGACCTTCCAAATCGTCTTTAACCTATATCCTTACCAAAATTCCATTCTGCTGCCTTCGGCCAATGTCGTGCAACTGAGCAAAGACGGCCAACTCTCGCACCTCGTGCAACGCGCTACCCCAACCACTGTGGGTGCTTACGGGCTTGAACCAAGCGACGTGGAATCGCGTCTTTTTGAACTTATTGAGCTCCTCACACCAAAATCTTTAGAGGCAAAATACAAGCCACCCAAGGCCAAAACATGGCCAACGCTCGCTCAATTACTGGCAGATGCTGTCACCAAACCTGTCGTGGAGCGCTTCATCTTCAGCAAATTAGACAATTTTTTCAGCGAAATAACCCAATATCAACTACCGCTCACCCTCGATGCCGCGCACAAGTCCTTGGCAAAAGACGTACTACTGCACTGCCCCCAAGAAGCACTCGTCCCGCACCTTTTTTTCAAAAAAACACCCGGCGCAGGCATTGAATATCGCCTAAAGTTGGGTACTGAGACGGTGCATTGGGACATTTGCACGCATGATGTAAGCCCTGTTACGAATACTGACCCGGCCTGGATTTTAGATGGGCATACGCTGTATCGTGTTCCTGGAATCAACGGCAACATGGTAAAGCCATTCCGACAAAAAGACGCGGTGCTGATCCCGCCCGATAAGGCACGTACTTATTTCCGGCAATTCATTGCCAAAAGTGTGCGCCGCAGCCACGTTGAGGCGGAGGGATTCCGGGTAGAACGGGCGGATCAGTTGCGTACCACGCGTCTCGAGCCAACTGAAAATGTATTGGAAAAACGCTGGGCGTTAAAACCCGTTTTTGAGTACGACGGCGCAGAATTTGCTTTCGGCGACCGTCGTGACCGCAGCACTACACTCGATGTTCCGCCCGATGAGGATGGCGAAATCACGGTACACCTCATTTGTCGGGATGCAGCAGCCGAGCAAAAGCAAGCAGTTTTGTTGAAAAATATGGGGCTGACCGAATTGGATCACCTTTTTGCCACGGATTCAGAAAATCGCCTTGATGGGCTGCTTCGTTGGCTTTCTCAGCACCGTACTGATCTCGAGACGGCGGGATTCATATTGTTGCCACCACAAATTGAAGGAAAAACCATCACGCTCTCGACTGGAGAGATACGTCTTCAGTCTCAAATCGCAGGCGATTGGTTTGATGTTCTAGGCCAAATTCAAGTGGGCATACACCGTTTCCCCTTCCAACGACTCTTGCCCTATCTGCGTCGCTACGACCCTTATTTTCCCTTGCCCGACGACACATTTTTTCTGATTCCGGAGGAATGGTTTGCACGGTATACTGAGCTTGCCACGGCCATTCAGGAGCAGGGTGATACGCTTCGATTACCCAAAGCGCTTTACACCCTTTTACAAGGCGCTGAGCTGGAAAACACCGCTTCCGAATGGCCTATCATTGAGGCAGAAAAGGTTGATTATCAACCTTCTGAAAACTTGAAAGCCGCATTACGACCCTATCAATTGGCTGGTGTGAAATGGCTCATCGGCCATTGCCAGCACGGTTTGGGCGCCTGCCTCGCCGACGACATGGGGCTGGGAAAAACCCTGCAAACCATCGCTACGCTGCTCTGGGCCAAGGAAAATTTCATTGTCACAGATGGCCAAAAGCCCAAATCCGAAAGTGGCCAGTTGGACATTTTTTCGGAGCATCGGGAGTCCTTGCGCCCGCTCAATGCGCTGGTCATTTTGCCCGCTTCGCTGGTGTTCAACTGGCAGCGCGAGTTGTCGCAGTTCGCGCCGAGTTTGTTCGTCTATGCCCATGTCGGGCCAAATCGGCAGAAGCACTTGAGCACCCTCAGCACACACGATGTGGTGCTCACCACCTATCATACTGCGCGTCAGGATTTGGCTTTGTTGGAAAAAGTCGGGTGGAAATTTATTGTATTGGACGAAAGCCAGCAAATCAAAAACCGCGAGTCGGATATTTCCAAAGTGGTGCGCGGACTGCGAGGACAGCACAAAATCTCCCTTTCTGGTACGCCCATTGAAAATTCACTGGCCGACCTCTGGACGCAGATGGAATTCATCAATCCATCCACGCTGGGCAGTTACCCGGCGTTTCGCGAACAATTTCAAACGCCCATTGAACGTCAGGGCGACGAGCGGGCAAAAGCACGGCTTTTCAATCGGGTGCAACCGTTTTTTTTGCGACGCAGCAAAGAGGAAGTCGCGCCGGAATTGCCGCCCTTAAGCAGCCAGATTTTTTACTGCGAAATGGCCGAGGCCCAACGCAAACGATATGAAGCAGTAAAATCTGCCGTGCGCAACGAAATCCTCGCGTTGTTTGATGACCCCAAAACCCGTTTTCAAGCTTTGCAGGCCCTCCTGCGTTTGCGCCAGTTGGCCTGCCACCCGATTCTGGCAGATGTGGAATATCAAGGCATCAGTGGCAAGACCGAAGACGTGCTCGCGCAATGGGATTTGATACGCCGATCTGGACACAAAGTGCTGTTTTTCAGCGCATTTGAGCAGCATTTACAAATTTTTAAACGCACATTGGAAGCGGAAAAAACGCCTTTTGCCTGGCTTACCGGCGATACTTCAATGCCTGATCGCGCACGTGCTGTGGAGCACTTCCAAACCGACAAGACGGTACAGGCCTTTCTGATGACCCTTGGCGCAGGCGGGGTAGGACTCAACCTTACAGCAGCTGATTATGTGTTCATCCTCGACCCCTGGTGGAATCCGGCCAAAGAAGATCAGGCGGTGGCACGCGCGCATAGAATCGGACAAGCACGACCTGTGACGGCGCTGCGATTCATCGCACGAGACACGGTGGAGGAAAAAATCTTGTTGCTACAAGACCAAAAGCGACAATTGGGCCGCGACTTGTTTGCAACAGGGACGGAATTCCCGGTTTGGGACCGGGAGGATATGGAGATGGTTTTGGGGGATTAAGAGTTTGAGAGGGGTGGAACACGGATGACACGGATGAGACACGGATTTAAAAATAAAAAAATCCGTGTCTCATCCGTGTCATCCGTGTTCCACCCCTCTCAAACTCTTAATCCCCTCTCAAGCAGTTAATCATCCCTTCCATAAGTCACTTGAAATACCGTAGCCGCTGCTGCCGCACCGAGCAAATCGCCTATGAGGTAGACCAGAATATCATCCCAAGCGAACATATCGGCCACAGTTGCGCCCAAGGCAATGGCCGGATTGAATGCGCCTCCGCTCAGTGCGCCCAGCGCGTAGCCCGCGGCCAACACTGTAAAACCAATGGCTAATCCATAGTGCGAATTGCCGGCGTTGGAGCGTGTGGTCGCCACATTCAACACCACAAACACCAGGGCAAACGTACCAAGGAATTCGGCCAGTACTGCGCACATGGTCTGTTCATTTATGCGCGGCACGATGGTCGCACCATTCCCACAATCGTGGAGGTAAACCCCGATGGCAGCAGCCACCACACTTGCAATCAATTGGACGATAATATAATAGAGCGCATCCCCACGATCAATTTTGCCTCGAATCAGTACTGCAAATGTGACGGCAGGGTTATAATGTCCCCCAGAAATATGTCCCCCCGCATAAATCATCGCCAGATACATCCCTGCAATAGCCAAGGGCGCCATGGGTGCAAAGGCAGGATTATTGGTCACCAGCACGACCGTGAGGAGGAGGAAAAACGTGCCGATGAATTCTGTTAGGTACTTTTTCATCTTGTTTTACTTTGTTTGATTTCCTTACCATATAGTCCACATAGCACACATAGTTAGAAAACATGCACAAAAACTATGTGTGCTATGTGGACTATGTGGTAAAAAAATCCGCTTAATGATGTTGAAAAAATGAATTTTGCGGGCTAAAAGTAATTTGCATCCACTACTATGTTCAAAAACACTTTCCTTCTATTTCTATTGGCAATGAATATCGCCTCCGAAGTCTCGGCTCAAAACCAAATCCTTACCCCTGAATTGCTCTGGAAAATCGGGCGTGTCGGCCTCGAATGTGTGTCGCCCGACGGCCAATTTGCGGTCTACGGGGTACAACGATACGATGTGGCGGCCAACAAAGGCAGCCGTGCCCTTTTTACCTTCAATCTCGCCACAGGTGAAACGCGGCGACTCACCGACTTTGACAAAACCTGTTCCGATGCCGAATTCCACCCCAACGGCCAAAAAATTGGCTTCCTGATGGACGGGCATTTGCACGAGGTCGGCCTTACCGGACTTTCAAGCCCGATAAAAGTCAGCGACCTGGAAATCAATGGTTTCCATTACTCGCCCGATGGTAAACAGATCCTTTTTTGCACGGATGTAAAACTGGACAAAACACCCGGGGAGTTGTTCCCTGAGCTGTCCAAAACCTCCGCTAAAATTGCTGATGGACTATTTTACCGCCACTGGAAAAGTTGGCATGACTACGCTTACAGCAACGTTTTCTTTGTCGCCACTGCCGATGGGAAGTTCCTGGGCGAGCCTAAAAACATCCAAAACGAGCGCTTCGACACCCCGCTCACGCCCGACGGGGGCATGGAGCAAATCAGCTGGAGCCCCGATGGGCGCTTTATTCTGTACACTTGCCGCAAACTGAACGGCACGGAAGAAGCACAAAGCACCAACTCAGACCTCTACGCTTACGAAATTTCTTCAGGCAAAACGCTGAACTTCACGGAAGACCTAAGCGGCTATGACCGCGACCCGGTGTTTTCGCCCGATGGACATTATCTCGTATGGACAAGCCTTGCCACTGCTGGCTACGAAGCCGACCGTCCACGCTTGATGATCCTGGACACGCACACCCAACAGCGCGACGAGCTCACCCTTGGCTGGGCCTACGAAGCCAACAACCCCACTTGGGCAGCCGACAGCAAATCACTTTACTTTTTAAGTGCTGAAAATTTCACCCAGCAGATTTACCAGATTAATATTTCCGACAAAAAAATACGCCGCATAACCAACGGGACGCACGACTACACAGCCCTAAAACTGGCTGGCAATCAATTGGTCACGACCCGAATCTCGATGGTAAATCCCGCAGAAATCTTTGTGGTGAACCCTCAAAATGGATTGGCCACCCAACGCACGTTCGTAACCGACGAGGTTTGGAAAAACCTGGCCAGACCCACCGTGGAACGCCGCACCGTGAAGACTTTTGACAGCAAAGACATGAATGTCTGGTATGTATTGCCTCCCAATTTTGACCCAAAGAAAAAATACCCGACGCTGGTGTATTGCCAGGGCGGGCCACAATCTGCCCTCTCGCAGTTTTTCTCCTACCGTTGGAATATCGCGCTCATGGCTTCGCAGGGTTATGTAGTCGTCGCGCCTTGCCGACGTGGGATGCCTGGCTCCGGCGCTGCCTGGAACGATGCTATTACCGGGCGTTGGGGCGATGCCATGAAAGACTACCTATCGGCCACCGACGCAGCAGCCAAAGAGCCTTTTGTGGATGCTTCGCGCATGGGCGCAGTGGGCGCGAGTTTTGGCGGTTACGCAGTGTACTGGCTGGCTGGCAACCACAACAAGCGCTTCAAAACCTTTATCTCCCATTGTGGGCTTTTCAACCTGGAAAGTTTCTATGGTACCACAGAAGAAGTGTGGTTTCCAAACCATGATTTTGAAGGAGCCTACTGGCAGAAGAACACCCCGAAAATGTATTTAAACGACAGTCCGCACCGCTTTGTGCAAAACTGGGACACGCCTATTTTGGTGATTCACAATGAGTTGGACTTCCGTGTGTCATTTGGAGAAGGGATGCAGGCGTTTCAGGCCGCACAGCTGAAGGGGATACCTTCTCGTTTTCTGAGTTTTCCCGACGAGGGCCATTGGATGAGCAAACCACAAAACTCGATGGTTTGGCAGAAGGAGTTTTTTGGGTGGCTGGACAAGTGGTTGAAGTAAATGTTCAAAGTCCAATTAGGAATTTCCAATGTCCAAGTGGGCCAGAACTTGGGAATTTGACATTCCTTGATGGATATTGGACATTAAAAACCCGTGTTACATTTCGGCTTAAAAAAATACGAACTATGCGTCTATACCATTTACTAATTGCCCTTTTCATCTCACATTTTTCGGTTTCTCCCACCAAGGCCCAGCCGCAGGAGGCGCAAGTAGGCTTCTACCTGATGAACCTCTATGGCCTGAACATGGACGAGCATTCGTTCTACGCTGATTTCTATATCTGGTTCAAATGGCGCGGGGATATTGACCCGACCAACATCGAATTTGTTAATTCGATTGAAAAATGGAGCATGGACAATGCCGGGTTTGACGGAGACAGCACTCCCGTGGTAATGAAAGATGGCACGAAATACAAGATTTTCCGCAAAGAAGGACGCTTTTTCCACGCCTTCTCACTCAACCGTTTCCCGCTTGATAAACACATGCTCGACATTCAAATCGAAAATCCGGAGCATCCTGCCAGTGCGCTTCTGTACGTCCCCGATACCAATGCCGCACTCATTCGCAGCACCCTCAACCTAGTAGGATGGGAGAATCGTGACTGCCAGCTGTCCACGCGGATACACGACTATGGTTCCAATTTTGGCAATCCTGAAGAAAACGCCCAACAATACAGCAACCTGAGCTTCAATGTCCCCCTCGCCCGCCCTTTCAGTTATTTTTTGCTAAAAATGCTGCTGCCCCTTTTGGTGGTAATGCTCGTGGGCATCGGTGCTTTGCTGTTGCACCCGAAACACATCGACACGCGCTCCTCCTTGCCCATCGGCGCGCTGCTTACAGCAGTTTTCCTCCAACAATCGTACAGCGACGCGCTGCCCGACTCGGGTTATATGGTATTGATGGACAAAATATATCTATTGAGTTATGCGCTCATCTCGCTCGTATTGTTGCAAATCATCCGCTCGGGAAATTTAACTGCGAAAGATGGAGGAGGCTCAAAAGCCATCGTTCGACGAGAACGGCGGCTGGCTGGTATCTACTTGCTGGTCTTTTTGACGGGAGTGGTGGTTTTGAGCCTATTATAGTAGCATAGTGTTTTTGGATTTACGATTTACGATTTACGATTTACGATTATTTTGATTCGAAAAATGGACGACTCATGCTTTATTCGGATCAAAATAATCCAAAATCGTAAATCCAAAATCGTAAATCGTAAATCGTAAATCGTAAATCGTAAATCGTAAATCCAAAATCGCCTATTTCTCCTGTTGCAACACCTCAATCGTACTGGCCGGCAGTTCTGCAATGTCCAGAATCATCAGGCCATCCAGGCAGTTGGAAAAATTCGGGTCCACGTTGAAGGCGATAAACTTGGCATTCTGCCGAAGGTATTGGCGGAATAGCACAGGCACTTTGAAGTGCGCGGGTTCGATGGTCTCGATCAGGCTTTCCAGTGCCTCAAACTCACCGCGCAGGTTTTCGGCCAAAAGCCGGGTGTCCACCGATTTTATTTTTGGCCGGAAGGCTTTGCGCGGCGCCACCAGAGCAGCGAGTTTTTTGTTGTAAAAAAAACGTCGCACAAACGCTACAATGATTCCTTTCGAGGCCTCCGAATAGTCTTTGCTGATGCTCACCGGGCCTAACAGGTAGCGGTATTCGGGGTGCGTGAGCAAAAAATGAAGGATACCTTTCCAGAGCAAAAACAGGGGTAACCTGTGCCGTTGGTATTCGGCAGTGACGTAGGTGCGGCCTAATTCGACAGACTTCTGTAAGATAGGAAAGAATCCCGGTTTCATCTTGAAAAGCGAGTTGGTATAGAAACCATTCACCCCAAAACGTTCAAAAATGCGGTCGCCAAGACCAAGACGGTAGCCACCCGCGATTTGGTTTTTTTCTCGATCCCAAATGATAAGTTGGAGGTAATAAAGATCGTGCTCGTCCATGTCGCGGGCTTTGCCGGTGCCTTCACCTGCCGCACGGAAAGTCAGTTCCCGCAATCGGCCAATTTCAAACATGGTATTTGGCAAAGCCGAGAACGGCGCCACGAGCACATCGAATTGCCCGCGCTCCGCCACCTTGTGCTCGGCAGATAATGCCGCGATTTCCTGTGCAACCAATTGAGGGTCAATCGGGTCAGCAATCTGTTCTTGTGCTATCGCCTTCCGCTTTTTGCCAGTGAAAAGCACTGGCTGCACATCGAAGAGCGAACCGAGTGAAAATATTTTTGCCTGGAGGAATTTGCCCCAAAGTCGGTTTTTGCCCATTGTGGCGATGTCATCTGGAGGAATTACGGTACCGACGCGAACGCTGATGTGAACTGGACCTGATGTAAAGTGAAATGGAAGACCCGGGATCGCCTTTCTCAAAATACCGCCTGGCATCCGCTCAGCCTGCAGGTGAACCGGGATCACCGACTGACCGGATTTGCGGATTTGGCGAAGTGTGTCAGTGCGGAGAAGGTTTTTGCCAAGGTGGCTGAGGGGGTTGTCAGAAAAGTCGAGCGCGAGGGCGACCACATCGCCTTTTCGGACGCGGATGGCGAGGCGCTTGGCAAAATTTAGGCGCAGGAACCTGTCTTCCAAACTTTTGCGCGAGGGGCGAAGTATATAAGGTCTAAGGGATTTTGGCGGATTTGTTGGATAGGGATGGAGCAGTCGGACGTTTTCAAAATGCTCAGCCAGCATTGCCATCAGCACCCATTCGTCCAAACCTGGGAGGAGTTGGTTGCAAACAAACACCGACCCGGCAGGGGTTTTCCCAAGCATTTTTTTGTCAAAATCGGCAATTTCGAGGGTGACATTTAATTTGACGAGCTTTGATTGGGCGAGGGATAAGAGTTCGGGGTTCATAATTTTTGGTATTCGCCTGCTTCAATAAGTGCTTTTCTGAAAATAATCCTTTCAATTTGGTTCATTTCTAAAATCTTAATTGCTGCCACTCCAACAGCAGTTTTAGGCAATAATTCTCCAAAGTTTACTTTAAAATGTTCTGCCCAAATATCTTTTCTGGGATTGAAAAAGCGGACCGTTTCTTCATCAGGGATAGCCCGGCCCATTGGGCATTGACCAATTGTATTGCCCTTGCTTTAGCTAATCCGATAAGGAGGTCGTAAGCAAGATAGCGCTCCAACTCTTCCTTTTCTTCTAAGTCAATAATTCCATCCTTCTTTTTTTGCACCAAAAGCTCGATGCGTTGCTGGATAGAAGGTGCAAACTTAAATGCCAGCACACGTTCTAGGGTTTCCCTCTGCAATGAACGAAGCAATCTGGTCTTGTGCCGAAATGGACGCTATCATGGCAATTTTATTTAAAGACAAAATACGCTATCGCATCTCCCCCACCAAATGCACCAGCCCGTCCACTATGAACTGCACTCCAATGGCAATCACGATAAAGCCCATGATACGCGCAATGGCATTCAAGCCTCCTGCACCAAATACCTTGAACAGAAAAGGTGCTAGGCGCAAACATCCCCATACCAGCACGGCCACAGCCACAATGGCTGCTATGATTTGCCAGCGTTCCGCCCAAGCAGTATGCTGATTGTACTGCGTGATGAGGTATGAAATGGAGCCTGGTCCAGAGAGCATCGGCATGGCCATAGGAGAAAAAGCGATGTCTTGTTTGTGTTCTAAGGTTTCTTTTTCAAGGTCCTTGTCGTAACCCCTGCGTTTAGAAATGCGACCTGAAAGCAGACTGAAGCCACTGATAAGCAAAGTCATGCCCCCCGCAATGCGCAACGCATGGATGGTGAGTCCGAAAAACGACAGGATGTAATTGCCTGCAATGAAAAAGCAAAAGAGGATAATCAAAAAATAGAAGCTCGTTTGCAAGGCGATTTTGTTGCGTTCCGGGCGTGGGCGATCGCTCGTGAGCGCCACATATACGGGGATCGCACCCGGAGGGTCAACGATGGAAAACAGCGCGAAAAGGGTGGCGAGGAAGAAATCCATACTTGTTACTATTTCTTTTTCAGAAAATACAAGTACACCGGCAAGTGGTCGCTGTATCCGTTGATAAAAATATCGCCCACATAAGTGCGGAAGGGGTAGCCACGGAAGGCGCCTTCGGTTTGCAAGAGCCAAGGCTGGCGGAACACATGGGCCTTGTACAATTGCCAACCTCCAACGGTCTTATTCACCAGCCCTTTGGACACAATCATTTGATCGAACAAATTCCAGGAATCCTTGTACGCCAGGGAGCCATTTCCATCTTTGTAAATGCTATACATTGGATTGTACAGTTCGCCAGGTTTGAGTTTGTCGGCACTGCGGCGGGCTTTGAGTACCTGAGTAAGGCTTTTGTTGTCGGGGTCATCGTTCAAGTCACCCATGAGCACAATTTTGGCATCGGGGTCAATGGCTTGTATGCTGTCTGTCAATTGTTTACAGACGGCTGCGGCGGCTGCGCGCATCCAACCTGAACCAGCCTCACCGCCCCGTCGCGAAGGCCAGTGCCCCACCATGACGTGAAGCGGATCACCATCGAATTTGCCTGCTACGTACAAGATGTCGCGTGTAAAATCCACTATGCCTGTTTTAGGGTCTTTAAGCGCTACGGGCACGGCACGGCTTCCCAGCAATTGAAAATATTTAGGCTGGTAGAGCAATCCACAGTCTATGCCTCGTTCATCAGGGGAGTCATAATGCACAATTTGGTAGTTGCGCGCTTTCAAATCCGGCTGTGCAACGAGGTCTTCCAGCACTTTGCGGTTTTCGATTTCCGCTACACCGAGCAGCGCTACTCCATCGGGGGAGAGTTCCGTAGCCAGTTGGCTGATTACCTTGGACATGTTGGCCTGTTTAGACACATATTTTGCAGTGTTCCACATCAGGCGGCCATTAGGCAAAAAATCCAAATCGTTCGTAGTGGGAGAATCAATCGTGTCAAACAGGTTTTCCAAATTGTAAAACCCGATAGAAGCCACGCTGAAGTCCTTTCCGGGCTGGGCAAAAACCAGTTCAGGGGTACAAAAAGACGAAAGCAGCACAAATGATTGCAGAAGCAACAGGGTAGATTTTTTCATGGAAAAATTCAATTTATAGGAACGTGTGAATAATAACTTGTTACTTTCAGGTAGATTGCTTTTTGCTCAGACAACTATCTTTTTGTGCGAATAGCGGGGCTCTTTTATCAAAAAGATAGGCCGTATGAGCGGAAAGGAATCAGATGAAAGTAACCAGTTATTATTCACACGTTCCTCAGCGACAAAGGAACGCCTTTTTTAAAGTGTAGCCACTTGAAATTAATCTAAAATCCGCCGCCTCGTGTCCCAATGGGGTTGGGGCTGATTCCATCAGGGGTATTGGGGGTTTCATTTTCTTCGCGCTGATTGCCATCCATAAAACGCCAAGCGATGCCAAAGCGCAATGCACCAAAAGGCTGCGGATGGCGAGCGGTTTGGTAAAACACCTGTGTCTTGTCCCACAAAGTGGCGAAGTTTTCATATCGGATAAATCCCCTGAACGACTGCACTTTGAAGGCCGCAAAAAGGTCAATCCAGGGATACGGCTGCTGCGCCAGCGAATCTTGCAAGTGGAATTGCCAAGAGAGCGGGTGGTAGCCATCGGGACGGAAATCGCTGTTGATGCGGAAGTCCACGCCCGCATTCAGCAACATCCGTTTTTTAAAAACTTTTCCCGAAAAGTAAAGGCTGTTTTTGGAAAACCATTTGGGCAAACGCAGCACATCCTCGCGATTGGGTTGTTGCAACGCCACCGTGTTGTCAAAGCGGACACTCCCCCACTTTATGTTTTCGCGTACCAAAAATTGGGTCACCTGAAGCGGTGCCGTGGTTTGTGCGGCCGCACCATTTTGATCAAAATACAGGTAGTTGTTCACCACATGGGCGCGGGCTGTGGCTTCAAATCCGATCAGCGGCAAGCTGTAGCTGGCGGAGAGCGTGTTCTCCAAGGGTTTGGCAAAATCATTGTCCCAAATTTGCCGCTTACTCACGAAAAGTTGGTCGAAAAGCAACGCAGGTGGGCGGATTTGACTAAGCAAGCTGGCTCGGAATTGTCCGGCTTTACCAAGGCCCAGCGTAAGATCGCCCTGCAACTGGTATTCGCCGATGTTGTCCAATACACCCAGCGCCCCATGTGCCGTGAATACAAATTTTTCAGAAGGAGTGAGTATCAGATTGCCCGTTAGGAACAAATTGGAGACCTTGAATTTGCGGGGTTCTTGGTTGACTTTAAAATACGAGTGTGTTATTCCGACGGCCAGTAAATCAGAGGGCCGACCGCTCCCTTTTGTCTTGAAAGTATTGAGGGTGAATGCGTTGTCAATCCTGTCTACTTCCACGAAATGCCGGATTCCCCGTAAATCCACCAAAAAAGCAGGGTCAAAAAATTCGGCATCTGCGCCCAGGCCATCTATCACTGAGCCTTGGTCGGCAAATTTGTATTGCTGCTGGTTCCAGGCAAAAGTGTGGGTAGCGCGGAGGGCGCGTTTGCCTTTTGCGCCTTTGCCGATCAAGCGAAGGTGTTGCGTAAAATGGAGCGATTGGTCGTCAAGCCGGGTGTATGCGGCCTCGCGAGGCAGTCGGATTTCTGCTGCGATGGGGCCCGCGAATTCCCCACTTCCAAAAACAGTGTCAGACACGATGCCCCCATTTTCCTGTTGGCGAATTACATTCCGCGTGAAAATCAGGAAGCCATCGTAACGTTTGCCCACAGGCAACCAAATCCCCATGTTGAGGGCGTTGTGTTTGTCGCGTTGGTAACGGTATTGGCCAAGGTTGTTGAGGGTGCGGTATTCGAGCGAAAAGTTTGCACCGCCCTCAAAGGTACGGGCAAAGCGCGCGCTAAGATTGGTTTCAAATTGATTCCTCCCCTGCGAAAAAGAGGCATCGCTGAAGGTGCGGACATTGCGATAAAAACCCAATTGCTCTGGTCGCAACATGTATAAATCGAAAGATCGCACGCCCACACTGAATCCTATAAGTGCCTGATTTTCAAACAATAAAGGCCGGGCTGCCGAGCCTAGGTTGCCGAGTGTTCCCCAGTCAATATCATGCCGCCGGGCTGGGTCGTACATCCTGAAATCCCGGTCGGGGAGGGTATCGGCTGCGGGGGAACTGAGCTCCGGTGAAAGCGCATAGGTGATAAGCAGCGGCTCATCAGGCTTTGGGGCGGGGGAAACAGCTGGGCTTGCAGGCTGCTGTGCGGATAATGAAGCAGGAAAACGCGAAAATGCAAAAAACAAAACCGCCAAAATAAACCGCAGAGGCACAGAGGCGCAGAGCAGTTGAACATCAACCCTCTGCGCCTCTGCGCCTCTGCGGTTTTTTATGTTTGTAGATTTGCAGTGCATTCTCCTCAAAACGACTGTGGTGCTAAAACGTTGCCCCTTATTATTGAATCAACGCAGGGTTCATGCCCATCGTTGAGAAACCACCATCGTGATAAAGGTTTTGCATCGTAACGTAACGCGTGTAATCGCTGAAAAGCGCGACGCAGTAATTGGCACAGTCTTCCGCCGGTGCATTGCCTAGCGGCGACATCTTGTCGGCATAATTGAAAAAGTCGTGGAACCCTTTCACTCCTTGACCAGCAGTAGTCATGGTGGGCGACTGGCTGAGGGTGTTCACCCGAACATGCTTGGCAGTGCCAAGGTGGTAGCCGAATGAACGGGCAAACGACTCCAACAAAGCCTTTGATTCGGCCATTTCAGAATAATCGGGAAACACCCGCTGCGCAGCGATATAGCTGAGCGCAAGGATGCTGCCCCAGTCGTTGATTGCGTCAAGTTTCCAGATCGTTTGCATCATTTTATGGAACGAAATGGCGCTCACGTCAAATGTTTTCTGCATCCACTCATGGTTGATGTCTGTGTAAGCCTTGCCTTTGCGGACGTTGACGGACATCCCAATAGAGTGAAGCACGAAGTCCACTTTTCCACCAAAATGGTCCATGGATTTGGTAAAAAGGTTTTCCAATTCTTCCAATGAAGTAGCATCGGCACCGATGACGGGGGCCTTGCATTTTTCGGCGAGGGCATTGATTTCGCCCATTCGCATGGCCACAGGGGCGTTGGTGAGTACGATTTGTGCGCCTTCTGCCACGCAGCGTTCGGCCACTTTCCAGGCGATGCTTTCGCGGTTGAGCGCGCCAGAGATGATTCCTTTTTTGCCAGAGAGGATGTTGGACATGGTTGTGTTGATTGGTTGATATGTGGATTCGGGGATTTTTTACCCGCCCCGCCTGCCAAGCCTTGTCGGGCTGGAAAGCCGAAGCAAATGAGGGGAGGGGGATTCGGCGGCAAAGATAGACAAGTGCTTTTCGCTGGGCGAGGATGATTTTCAGATTTGTAATATAAGGCAAGCGGAGGAGTTGTGTCAAATGTCCGGATTGAAAACTCCCTTCGGAATTATATTTTGATTTTTGTGAAATCCTATAACCGACATTTCCCACCCCTATTCGAGAAAATAGTATTTTCGATATTGACCACCAAGAATATCCAAAATTTTCAGATG
>ENA-ORBV01001293-ORBV01001293.1-microbial-mat-metagenome-genome-assembly--contig:-NODE-1293-length-56082-cov-11.767503_pt1 | contig 56082 bp, 37 predicted proteins | sample MGYA00237777_ERZ505514 | MGnify/ENA primary metagenome ERZ505514 (study PRJEB26160, sample SAMN06269048) | microbial mat metagenome | isolation source: Oligotrophic lake microbial mat | place... | reverse complement strand
CGAATATTTCGGAGCGGGTGAAACGGGTGTATTGGCAGGAGTGAGGTGTTTGTCATTGGGTCATTGGGGTCATTGGGTCATTGGGGTCATTGGGGTCATTGGGGTCATTGGGTCATTGGGGTCATTGGGGTCATTGCACCAATGACCTAATGACCAAAATGACATTTTAAAACTGAAACGTTACGCTCAAACTCGGCAAAATCGGCAACTGATTCACCCTGGTGTACCGCAAACGATCAAAATAGAAGATGTTGGGGCGGTTGTATACGTTTGTAGCAGAAGCAGTTATCTCCAGGTTGCTGAATTTCGAGAACTTGAAAATACGCTTTATGGACACGTCCATGCGGTGATAATAGGGCAGCCTTCCACCGTTGCGTTTATCGGCATAGATGATGCCAATGTCATTTGGGTCAGAATTTCCGCCCAGCACATCGGTGTTGACACCATCGCCGAAGGTAACGTTGTTGTAAAAGCCTTGCGTTTGCGTGAAGGGGAACCCGGAGCCGAAATTCCAGCGTACGCCTGCTTCCCATGCTTTCTTTTTGCCCAGTTGGTAGGTACTCACGATGTTCAGGTTGTGGCGGCGGTCGAACACAGGAGGGTACACCTCTTTGCCGTCATCGCGAGTCACATATCCCAGCGAATAAGCACCCCAGATATAATATCTTTTGCCTTCAACTTTCAGCGAAACGTCTATGCCATAAGCATCGCCTGTTTCGGTAATAAAGTTGGGGTCTGTGGCTTCCAGCTTGTTGCGATTCAGGGCAATGAGCTGGGTAAACCGCTTGTAATAACCCTCTATGTTCAGGTCAAAATTGTCTGTAACGTCTACCTCAAAGCCAGAAACGGCATGAATGGATTTTTGGATGCGATTTTCGGTACGGTTGGCCTCTATGCCCGGCTGCGTTCCGGGTTTGTAAATCGCTTCTTCCGGACCGGAGAGAAATCCGACAAAGAGGTTCACGATGTCGCGCTCATTTACGGTAGAAAGCAGGTTTTGGGAATATAGCCCGCCTGCAGCCTTGACCCGAAAACGGTCGGTGATGTTGTATTTCAAGCCCAAACGCGGCTCGAAGGCGAAATCGTTGAGCGATTGGTAGTATTGCAAACGAATGCCTGGCTCGATCACGAGCGGCCCGAGTTTGCGCCGAAACTTAGCATAAGTGCTGATCTCGGTGGTGTTCTCCGTTTGACCAATGGTGTGTCCTTTGAAATTGACAAATTCAAATTCCGTCTTGAAGCCATTGAGCTCGATCCCGTACTTCAACTCGCTGTCGCGCCCAAAGTTGGTAAAATTCAATCCTGCAGAATAGCCTGATATCGAACTGCTGCGCGGCAAGCGATCTGCATCCTCGATCTGGGAATCATAGCCCGACACAGCTATCACCCCTCCAATAATGGTATTCGAGTTGGCTGGGATAACCGTAAAATCCATGCCTCCACCACTGCTTTTCCAGCCAAAACTCGTAATGCCATAATTCACCCCATCGGTGTAGTTGAATCCAAAAAGGTTGAGTTTGCTTCCATTGCCCGTGAGCAAGGTGATTTTGCCGTACAAATCGCGATATTCAAATGGAATTCCTCGCACAAGGTTGGTGTCGCGATTGGGTGCTTTCCACAATTCAGATTGCTTGAATGCTCCAAAAATATCCGTCGTGTCACCCACATAAGTGTATAAGGAACGAGCCGTTTGGTCTATAAGCGATTTTTTCCCCGTAAGCACGAACGATACGCTTGAGCCACCATCTTCCTTAAGTTTGATTACCGGGCCTTCAATCAGTGCCTTTGCTTGAAACGGGCTTGCAGATACCATTCCGGCAAGACGCTTGCGGTTTCCCTCCCGGGTTTTTACGTCTACAACCGCAGAAATTCGGCCACCGTAATCGGCATTGAAGCCACCAGTAAGCACGTCTACGTTGCGTATAAGCTCTGTCTCAAAAACCGAGAAAAAACCAATGCTGTGGAAGGGGTTGTAAATGGTCATCCCATCGAGCAGAATGCGGTTTTGCACTGGCGAACCACCCCGGATATAGAGTTGTCCGCCCTGGTCGCCGGTGAATACCACGCCTGGCAAAACCGTGAGGTACTGCGCCACGTCGGCTTGGCCGCCCGCCGAGGGCAGCGCGCGAATCTGTTTGGCCGTGATGGCGATTTTTGAAATTTGAACTTCTGCTTTGGCCTGCGTCCTTTTGCCGCTCACCACCACTTCCTGGAGTTCAGTGCCACCGCCCTCTTCCAAAAAGACGTTTTCGTAAAGAATTTCGCCTTTTTTAACCTCAATGTCCTTTACGTAATCCGCGAAACCGATGAAGGAGACTTTCAATTTTTGTGGTCCCAACGGTACATTGCTGATGGTAAAAAAGCCGTTTACATCAGTCGTCGCGCCCAAGCCAGTACCAGCAATGCCCACCGTGGCAAAGCCCACCGGGGCGGCACTTGTTTTGTCAAAAACATTGCCACGCACCGTCCCTTTTTGGGAGAATAAAAAGGTAGGAAGAAAGAAAAAAAACAGGAAAGTAGAATAGTTTCTCATGTATCTATTTGATGGACTTTTGGAGGCTGGACTATTAGAATAATTCAAAGTCCAGCATCCAAATTTCTAAATTTGGGAGGCAAAGATATTTTCTCTGCGCTCATTTCATGGTATTTGAAAAAGACAGGTGGAGACAAAGTGAAGGATTGGGCTTAAATTGGATCCACAAACCCGAAATTGCCCCAATCAACCCTCAAAAACCTCCTCCAAACTCTCGCAGATCATCCCCGCAGCAAAGTCTAAATCTGCCTCCATGTGCGCGGAACAAACAAAGCCCACTTCGTACCCGGAGGGGCCGAAATAGACTCCGCGTTTCAGGCATTCCAAGTGCATTTTTTTAAAAAAATCCATGCTGGAGCCATCAATCTCGTCGCTGCATTGAATGTGTTTGCGTGTAAATGTTGGCCAAAAAATTGATCCAACGCGCGGGAAACTGACTTCGTAGCCTTTTTTATCGCAGAATTCCTGCAATCGCGCTGTAAACCGCGCCGTTTTTTCTTCCAGAGATTCGTAAAAACCTGGTTTCAACAATTCTGTCAAGGTAGCAAATCCTGCTGCCATCGCCACGGGGTTCGCACTGAGCGTTCCGGCTTGGTACACCGGGCCTACAGGCGCCACATTTTCCATGATTGTTCTGCTTGCTGCGTATGCCCCCACAGGCATCCCGCCGCCTATGATCTTGCCGAAGGTGAGTATATCTGGCTCGATACCGTACAGTCCTGCGGCGCCCTCAAAGCCTACACGAAAGCCTGAAATTACCTCATCAAAAATGAGTAAAACATCGTACTCACGGGTTTTATCGCGCAAAAACTGGAGAAACTCGCGATTTTGCAGCAACAAACCATTGTTGGCCGGAATTGGTTCGATAATAACACAGGCTACATCGCCCGCATATTGGCGCAAGGCATTCTCCAAAGCCTCTGGGTCGGCCAAAGGTACTACAATGGTCTCTTTTGCATACGCTTCGGGAATGCCCGCCGAGGTGCTGATTCCAAATGTGGCAAGCCCCGAGCCTGCCTTTACGAGCATCGAATCCACATGGCCGTGGTAACAACCTTCAAACTTGATGACCTTACTGCGTCCTGTAACCCCGCGTGCAAGCCGGAGGGCACTCATTACCGCTTCCGTGCCACTACTTACAAAGCGGATCATCTCAACGAACTGGTGGTTGTCGAGTATAAGTTTTCCAATCAAGTTGTCGTGTGGTGTGGGCGTGCCGAACGTCATGCCATTCGCCGCAGTTGCTTGTACGCGGTCCAGCACTGCTGGGTGTACATGCCCCAGGATGAGTGGCCCCCAGGAGCCACAAAAATCCACAAATGCTTGGCCATCAACGTCATAAAGGTGGCAACCTTCGCCACGTTCAAAGAATATAGGCGGACCCTCCACACTTTTGAACGCCCGAACGGGGCTGTGAACACCCCCTGGGAAGTAAGTTTTGGCAGTTTCAAAAAGTTCGCCGCTGCGGGCGCGGGTGAAAGTGCTGGGGGTAGGATATGGGCGTGGATTCATGGCGCAAAGATAGTAACGGTCAAGCCCGATACTTTTCAGATTTTTGTCAAGAAATTTAGTCAAGTATGATGTGTGAACTGAACTATAATCGGACATTGGTTTGGAAACTGCTGTTTTTCGCCATCGTAGCGAGTTATTGCCTGTATTACGCCCCATTTGGCGTGAATGAAACGGATGGCGGATTTCTTACCGGACTGGCCTGGCAAGTGCTTAATGGCAAAATGCTTTACCATGACATCGTGTATGTGCGCCCGCCTTTGCCCGTATGGCTTCGGGCTTTGGAGCTCCAAATTTTGCCTGAACATTTTGCCGTTTTGGGTGAGCGATGGATTTTTTATGCCAAAGTCGGGCTATATTCCTGGCTTGGAGCGGCGGTGCTGGCGAAAGGGGAGCGGCGTTGGCAATTGGCTGTGTTGGGGTTTGTCGTGTCGGCACACTGCTACCCCCCAATGGCCTGGCACACGGTGGATGGGATTTTGTTCGCGGTGCTGGCGGCGTTTTTCATGGTTCCTACCCAGGAACAAACTTTGGAAAATCCGAAAAAGTCGGGAGGATCAAATTTTTTCACGCTGGTTTTGGCTGGCTTCTGCCTCTTTTGCGCCCTGCTTTGCAAGCAATCGTTCTATCCTTTGCTCCCGATTTTCGTACTGTTTATGTTTTTGGAAAAGGAGGGCCGTTGGAAAAGAATCGGGTGGTTTTTTGGAGGGTTTGCACTGTGTTTTGTCTTGTTTTTCAATTATTTATATCAATACAATCTCCTTGGCAATTTCCTGCAAATGACGAGTGGCGCAAGCTCAGGCAGCCAGGCATTGCAACACGGTGTATTCGACTATTTTCGGATTACGCCTGAACTTGCATTGCCGAGTATCCTCTTGCTACTTCCTGTGGCTTGGTGGTTTTGGAAAGGGAAAAACCCTGCTTTTGCCCTGACAGCATGGTCGCTTTGGCTTTTCGCTTTGGTAGCGAGTTTTGCGGCCATTACCTGGCTGAGGCAGAACCATACGGCACCCATTGCACAGTCTCGGGCGATGTTTTGGGTGGCTTTAGGGTATTGTTTTTGGCTGGCATCGAGCGATTTTAAGCGAAATCGTCTAATCATTTCATCGTTCATCGTTCATCGTTTCTCGTTCCTCCTGCTCGGCATCTCCTGGTGCGCTTCCGTGAGTTGGGGCTACAACCTGCCGATGCTTTTTGCAACACCTTGGGTGTGGGCAGGGATGGAGGTAACAAGAATATTAGAGGCGGCAAATAAACCTATAAGGTTTTCAAAACCTTATAGGTTTGTAATGTTAATTGGGCTACTTCTAACTTTCCGCATTGCCCACGAATTCGTGTACCGTGATGGCCGAAGGAGCGAAATGAACGAATCAATGGGGGCCATTTTCCCACAACTTTCAGGCATTTACTCAGACCGGGAAACGGCGGACTTATACCGCGATTTGAAGCGATTGGCTGCGCAATACGGGCCGAACATCAAAACACTCCCTGCTTTTCCGCAGGCTAATTATTTGACCAAAACCCTTCCTCCGTTTCCACTTGATTGGGTGGTAAATCGTGAAACAAATGGCGACAACACTTTGATTGTCAAAAATTTACAAGAAAAGAAGCCGATCATTTTTATCCAAAAATCTTTCCGCGAAAAAATGGAAAGCGACCCCGAATTGGAAGTGACGCGCCTACTTTTTCAAAGAGATAAAGTTGTGGAAGAAACGCCGCATTTTTGGGTGGTTAAGAACTATGCCCTCCTTCGCTAAGGCTTCGGCGGGTAAAAACTATGAACGAGGTACTTATGAGTAGCCAACAACTTCATCTATGCGATTTCGATGGTACGCTGACACACGGGGACTCGTTTGTGCGGTTTTTGGTATTTGCGGTTCCTTTGCCACGCTTGCTTGCTGGCAGTTTTGTGTTGGCATTCAAATTTTTAGGGCTGATTTTTTCTGGAAAATGGTCGAACGGTGCAGCAAAAGCTGTTGTGCTTTCGGTCTTTTTCAAAGGAAAAAGTGTGCAGGAAATGAGGGCATTAGGCGAGGGTTTCTGTCAAAAGAAAATTCCCGCATTGCTGCGTGCCGAATTATTGAATGACCTGCGTAAGACCCTTCAAAGTGGCGGAATCGTCGTCATCGTATCTGCGTCACCTGATGTGTGGCTTCGGCCATTTTGCGCTGCTAATGGTTTCGATCTGCTTTGCACAGAACTTGAATTTGAATCCGGCCTATTCAGGGGCAATTTCGCCACGCCCAATTGCAACGGCGCGGAAAAAGCCCGGCGGATTCTTGCAAGCTATGATCTTGATGGTTATGAAAAAATTATCGCCTACGGCAATTCCAAAGGCGATTCGGCGATGTTTGCATTGGCAGATGAGGTGTTCAGGGTTTGATGAATATCAACAGCCTAACACCCATTGATCTGTAAAAAACACGAGGACGGAAAACGCACAATACTACTGGACGTAACTGATTTACACTCAGACCTATATGGTTTCCAAAAACCATAGAAGCCTCGATCCCAGAAAATGTCCCGCATCATGAATGCCCCCATTCCTTCAAAACATTCGCTATTTTTGCGCAGTTAGGTAGTTCATCGTTCATAGTTCATCGTTCATCGTTCAAGATGTTATACGCAATCGGCACCAAAGTCAGGCTTCGCTACACGGGCGAACGCGGCATCATCACCGGAATCTTGGATGGGGACATGCTTCAGGTCCGGCTCGACAGCGACCCCGACATTGAAATACCCGCTTTTGAGGAGGATTTGTTGCGAGACGAGGCGGCAGAACCGATGTCTGCCGGAGCTAAATTCATTCAAGGCAAACAGGAAAAAAAGCCAGAAGCCCCGCCGGCGCGCCGCCTCCAAAGTCAGTATAAAATATTGAAACCGAAGGGCTTGCAATTGGCGTTTGAACCAATGCCAGGACGCGATGGCTCCGTTTCGCGCTATAAAGTGTGGCTCTTGAACGACACCCCTTCCGAGTTCTTGATGGAGTTTGATCTTTTCACACATGCTCGGGATGTTCTGTCGGTGGACGATAAGATTCCCGCCAGCACAGCCCTCGAACTCGGCGATTTTCTTTCCGATGACCTCAACGAAGCCCCGGAAGCCTTCCTTCGGGTGAAACGAATCACGACCGCGGGCGTTGACGATGCTATCGAACACACCTTGAAAATCAAGCCAAAACAGTTTTTCAACAGTTTGCTCACTGCGCCCATCCTCAATGTACTGGCGTACCAGTTTGTGATGATTGATAAATTTGAACAGCAGGATGAAAAGGAGGGAAGCGATTTGAAAGCATACGCCAAACAACAAGTGCGCAAGCCTGTGCGCGAAAGTAATTCCCGGCCTTACAAAGCCTTCGACCCGGAGGCCTTAGCTAACTTTGACGCGGAAATTGATTTACATATCCATAGTTTAATCAACGGGTATGCCCGCCTGGACAAGGGCGAGATTCTTCGGATTCAACTTCAACATTGTCAGCGCTTTGTAGAGAAAGCCGTGCGTTTGGGCGCCCCACGGGTTTTTCTCATCCACGGGGTAGGGGAGGGCAAACTGAAGGATGCCATCGCGGAGCAATTGCGGGGCAATCCCTATGTGGTGAAGTTCAAAAATGAATACCACCACAAATACGGTTACGGAGCTACAGAGGTGATTTTTTGAAACGCGAAATCCGTATTACCCCTTTTTATAATCCGCCAAAAACTTCTCCAAACCAATGTCCGTAAGCGGGTGGTTGAAAAGCCCCAATATGGCCGATAACGGGCAGGTAACCACATCTGCGCCTGCTTTGGCTGCTTGCACGATGTGGAGCGGGTTGCGGATACTGGCTGCAAGAATGGCTGTTTCAAAGCCGGCAGTGCCGTAGATTTCAAAAATATCTTTGATGAGTTTCATGCCGTCCCAACCCGTGTCGTCAATACGGCCAATAAAAGGTGAGACGTAGCTGGCACCTGCTTTGGCGGCTAAAATCGCTTGTCCGGCAGAGAACACGAGCGTACAGTTGGTGCGGATGCCCAGTTCTGTAAAGTGCGCAATGGCTTTCACACCTTCCCGGATCATAGGCACTTTAACCACGATATTTTCGTGGAGTTCGGCCAATTTTTTGCCTTCGGCCACCATGCCATTAAAGTCTGTGGAAATGACCTCCGCACTCACGTCGCGGTCTTTACCGACGATCTCACAAATTGATCTGTAGTGTTTCAATACCTCTTTTTCGCCTGTGATGCCCTCTTTTGCCATCAGGGAAGGATTGGTGGTCACACCGTCGAGGATGCCGAGTTCGGCGGCTTCGCGGATATGGTCGAGGTTGGCAGTGTCAACGAAAAATAGCATGATGGAGTTTTTAAAATATGCCGGACACACCGCTACGACCACATATCCTTGCTGCATTTCTGCCCTGGGGAGGTTTTGCAGGAGCTGGTCGCCCGGCACGCCGCAAAGGTAGACAGCAAGGCGGGGAATTTTAACGGGGGGCCGACTTATTTTTCCCATAAAACACAAAGCCTTCCTCATTTTCGCTGAGGAAGGCCATTGTGCCTATTCTGTAAGAAACCTAAAACCTAGTTCCGACTTCCCAACAATGCCCAGAGCAGGTACAAGAATTGCACGAGTGCAGCCAATGCAGCAGAAACGTAGGTCATGGCTGCCCATGTGAGCGCGTCTTTTGCACCGTCGTACTCCGCACCACGAGCGAAACCGCTGCCATCAAGCCACACCAAGGCGCGTTTGCTTGCATCAAATTCGACCGGCAAGGTGATAAGGCTGAACAGCGTAGTCACCCCAAAGGCGATCAGCGCGATGATGAGCAAAATAGGACTTTTGAAAAACCCCATGCCAGCGATACCAAACATAAACAGGTATTGTTGTAATCCTGCAGCGATGTTTACCACTGGCACCAGACTGGAGCGCATTTGAAGGAAACTATACGCGGTAGCGTGCTGCACAGCGTGGCCGCATTCGTGCGCAGCCACAGCTGCTGCGGCTATCGAGCGACCATGATACACGTCATGGCTGAGGTTCACTGTATGGTCAGCCGGATTGTAGTGGTCGGTTAATTCGCCGTCCACCTGTGTGATCTTAACGTCGTAAATTTGGTTGTACTTCAACATGGCGGCGGCAACTTCGGCACCGCTCATGCCATTCTGGAGTGGTATTTGGGCGTAATGCCTGAATTTACTTTTAAGTCTCGAGCTCAAAATGAACCCGATGAGCATAAAAATAACACTGATGATGATCAATCCCATGGTGTGTGATTTTTTAGTTGACTGATAATGAGCGGAGGTATTAATTCCTCAACTGGGGCAAAATTAATGAGAATCCTAAACAAGCAAGGATTGAATTGGTTTTTCTCAGACGTCCAAGGTCTAATGTCCAACGTCTAACGTCCAATATCCAAGGTCTAACTTACATTTGCCCGCCAAAACTTACTCCTTGTGAATTTTTTCGCCCGAACCTTACGCTCTTGGTATCGAACCATTCCCCAGAATGAGTTTGGACGTTTGCTTTGGGGCAAATATCTCCGCAGGCTTCTCGTCAAATTCACCCTTTGGTTTTTCGGTATCACCATCGGGCTGACGCTTTTATTCGCCATTTTGCCTATTCCGATCACGCCTTTGATGATTCAGCGTTGCTGGCAGCAGGCTTGGGACAAGGAGCGGGAAGTTCGTCTGCGCCACGATTGGGTGTCATTTGGCGAAATCTCCCCGCATCTGCAACTCGCGGTGGTGTGCGCCGAAGACCAGGATTTCCTCGAACACGAGGGTTTTGATTTTGAAGCCATCGAAAAGGCTTACAAGTACAACAAGAACCACAAACGAAAACGCGGTGCCAGCACCATCAGTCAACAAACGGCAAAAAATGTTTTCCTCTGGCCTAGCCGTTCCTGGTTGCGCAAAGGATTTGAGGTATATTTCACGTTCCTGCTTGAGACCGTATGGAGCAAGGAACGCATCATGACGGCGTATTTAAACAGCATCGAATTCGGCGACGGCATTTATGGAGCGGAGGCTGCTGCAAGGCATTTTTATGGTAAAACGGCCAAGGCCCTCAACCGTCAGGAAGCGGCCATGCTTGCATCGGTGTTGCCCAACCCCTTGATTTACAAAGTGGAAAACCCTTCCTCAAAAGTACGACAACGACAACAATGGGTGCTCAGCCAAATGAGGATGTGGGGTGGCAAAATTGACTATGAAGACCCAAACACCCCAAAAAAACCTGAAAAGTGAATTGTCATATACGAACGAATCGCCTGATCGCTGTCTCGAACGAATTTGCGAATTTGACAAAATAGATGGCGGCGGGCAGCTTGGCTACTTCCCAGCGCAGTTGTTCCGAAAAGTCGTTTTCCGCTTTTTCAAACTGTTTTAAAACATTCCCCTTTTCATCACAAAGCGTAATTGAAAAGGCTTCTTTTGCCAATGCCGGGTATTCGATTGTAATAAAATCTGAGGCAGGGTTGGGCCATACCCTGACAGATTGGAACGCTTCTGGCTCTTGTGTGGAAATTGCCCCATCAGGGAAAAAACGACCCGTAAAACTGGCGTACACAACGGCCAAGCCACTTCCCTCGTATTCTTCAACATTTTGGACGACCGCATAAAAATCATGGTCGCCAGGAGCGACATCGTATACCCTTGTATGGGAAAACGAAATCCGGTTGAGGTCTGAACTGTACGGTTCGAATGTGATGTTCCCGTCATCCGGACCCCAGTTTGGCACATTGCTGGCAGCGAGCCTGATCTGGTCGCCATTGCTGCCAATGCAGGTGCCGACGAAGTTTATTTCTACTTTGCCCGCTACGGGAGCATTAACCTTAATTTGCCCAACCGTTACCGGCGGGCCTTCAATCACAACCCCAAACGGCGTGGTGATGGGTTGAAATGCAAGCGTTGGCTCGTTCGTATCCGGGTAAAATTGTACGGTAAGGCTTCCATAAATGGACGCGAAACCATTGCCATAAATTTCATAATAATTCTCTACCACGGCATAAAAGGTGTGACTGCCTGCTGCCACATCGTACGTTCGGATGTGCGCAAAAGAAAAACGGTTTAAGTCGTTGTCAATTACCTCGTTGCTTGTGCTTCCATCGTAATCGCCCCAGGTAGGTGTATTACTGGCAGCAAAAAACATGAGATCGCCATAACTCGACACACATTTCCCGTCGAAGCGAACCATCACCTTTCCTGACACGGGTGCATCAATAGTGAGTGAATTGAAAGCCTGAGGAGCGCCTTCTACGAGTATGTTTTCGTAGAAAAAGCCCCTGTGACGGGCAAATGCCTTGCCTGGGATTTCAGGAAACCATTCTGCTGTCAGGCTTCCATAAATGGATGCAACACCATTGCCATCCATTTCATAAAAATTTTGTGCCACTGCGTAAAAAGTATGATCGCCAGCGGCTACATCGTAAGCGCGGGTATGCGAAAAGACATTGCTGTTTACATCGGCATTGGCTGCTTCCAGCTCCACACAATCGTCGTTTGGCCCCCAGTCTGTCGTCTGGCTCGCAGCCAACACGATACGGTCGCCTTCGGAAGAGAGGCAATGCCCATCGAAGCGGAGAATCAGTTTTCCTGCCGAGGGGGCGTTGATGGTGACCTGGCCCAGGACAACGGCGTTTGCGCGCAGGCTGACGTTGGTCTTGTTAATGGCAGTGTGAGCTAATTTTTGGGCGAGCAGTGCAGGGGAAGCACTCAGTAGGCACATCGAGAAGCAAAAGATATTTTTCATAACAAAGTTCTGTTTAAATCAAACGACAGAAAAGGGAAGGAGGTTCAATGACCAATGACTAATGTCAAATGACTAATGACAAACTACAAGCTCTCCACAAATCTGAGCAGCGCATCCCGATCTGCTGTGTTCAGTTTTTTAAATTCGTCACGCGATTTTTCGGCCTCACCACCATGCCACAGAATGGCTTCTTCGAAGTTTCGTGCTCGACCATCGTGGAGCAGGAAAGAATGAGCGTTCACCGTCGGAATCATGCCAATGCCCCAGAGCGGTGGGGTACGCCATTCAGTGCCTGTTGCCAGGAAATCGGGCCGACTGTCAGCCAATCCGAGTCCCATGTCATGCAGGAGCAAGTCGGTATAGGGCCATATTTTTTGGTTGTGCAAAGCCGCGATCTCGCCACTCGTTCCAGTGTTCATTTCAGGCCGATGACAGCCAGCGCAGTTAATCTGCTTGAATAAAAATTTGCCCCGCAAAACCGCCGCGTCGTCGTGATCTCTGCGAGCGGGTACGGCTAGCGAGCGGGTGTAACTCACCACCTTTTTAAAAATATCATCGCTGATTTCGGGCGTTCCGCCATTGGGCAAATTTGGGTATTGCTGTTGTTGATCAGGGCTAAGGTGATCTTGCGGAAACAAGTTACTCGTAATGCCGAGGTCGCCATTAAAAGCTCCAGCAGTCTGCTGTGTCAAACTTGGTTGGTTGGCTTTCCAACCAAAACGGCCCAGCACAATTTGCTGTGTTTCAGCATCCCAGACATAGTTGGCTCTACCTGAAATGCCATTTTGATCGCTGTCATTTTCGTCTGCGAAGGCAAGGATGTCCGCTTCGGGCACAATTTCCAAAAGGCCCAAACCGGGCATCTGCGGCGCAATGCGCGGCGAAAACATTAGCCCAGGTGTAAAGTTTCCAAAGTTCAGATCGAAAAATTCGTAACTCGGCTGGCGAAGCGAATAGTTGGTGCCGTCGGCATATTGGCCGCTTATTTCCTGATACATCACCCGTACACGCGCCTCGTTTTTCACATTTAAAATGGCTTTGTCCTGCAATTGACCGCCGTACACAAGGTCGTCCAGAGGCCCACCATGCGCATCGGTTCCGGGAATGCTCAAACGAAAAAGCAAGCCATTTAAAGGATCTTCTGGTTGGCCTGGGGGCTTGGCTCGGCCATCCTTAAAATGACAACTTCCGCAGGAAATGGCGTTGAAAATCGGGCCTAGGCCATCAAGTGTTTGCACGGAAGCGGGGGCTGTGATCCAGTTGGAGCGAAAGAAGGAGTTGCCCGTAACGAAAAAACCGCTTTGCTCGGAACTCAATCCATTCACTTGACCGCCAAAGGCGTTTTGACCAAAATCAAAGGTGGTGCCGTTTGCGCCTCCAACGTATTGTTCGTCTGGCTCGACTTGTGCAATATCGGGATCGGCTCCCTTTTTACAGGAAGCGAATATAGACATCAGCGCAATGGAGCAGATAAACAGGCGCACGGGTTAAGAAATTTGAGTGTTGGATAATAATTCTTTCACGCAACGCCGCTACGGCGCAAAGTTTTGGAAATCAATCGAAAACGTTGCGCCGTTGCGTGAAATATTTCGTTTCCATCAAAACTCCGCTCCAATCGCTTTGCCAGCCTCCGCTAACCGGTCGCCCAAGACTTCGAGCGCGGTAATTGCTAGACGGATTTCAGCACCATTGTTCAGAATTGCCTGGTCGAAAGGGGCAGGGATGGCGTTCATTTTTGCTTCTGCATCTTCGAAGGCTACGCGGACGGCGTCTGCTTTGGCGCGGTCAAATTTCTCCGTAAGGTCGCTAAAACTATATCCTGAAACTTCCGTGCCGTTCGAATTTTTATAGATTCCGAAATATACGTTTTTAACGCCCAACAGGTTCATTTTCAAATCTGTAAGGGTGTTGTCGGAAAAGCAGGAGTGTTCGTGTTCCTGATCTTTGGTGTCAATGGCAACAAACATCCGTTCGCCTGAAATTTCGGTTTTCGTTAATTCTTTCAGGCCAAAAAAGATCAGCCCCATTGCTTCACCGTTGGTTTTATCGTTCAAAAATTCCTGACGATAAGCGCCATCGGCCTTCCATTCGCTGCGCACTTGGGCGAGATGATCCAGCAACAAATCAACGGCAATCTGCAAATATTGCGCCCTGCGGTCCTGATTGGAAGCAGCGCCTCCACCCCCGATCACATAATCGGTGTAAGGCCGTACACCTGGACCACCAGCGCTCAGGTCTTGTCCCCAAAGTAAAAACTCGATGGCGTGCCATCCGGTGAAAACAGCCACTTCAGAACCAAAGAGTTCGTTCAAGCCAATCAAAACTCCCTTGCTGATTACAGGTAAAGCAGCTGGGTTATTGATGACACCCGCATTGGGGTCGCCCTGCACATAGTCAATATAGTTCTCGTCCATAGGCCAGGCGTTGAGCAGACCTTCCGGGCCGTCGGCATCGTCAATGGGGCCACCGTAAAAACGGAAAGCCTCTGTCTGCCCGTATGGGTTGCGGGCATTGAGCCAAGCAGTTTTGCAAGCCTGAAAACCAGCATCTGATGGGGCTGCCACGAAAGCGTCAATGGCTTGTTTTAGGGTGAGCGCCGTGTTGTAACTGTCATCATAATTGGCAAGCACGAGGTCGGCATATTGCACGAGCGCCTCTTTTTTGAGTGGTTCAGTTGAGTCATCGTTTTTTTCTCCGCAGGAAAAAAACAGGCTTGCGGTGAATAATGCAAGAAGCAGGGCTGTAAATGTGTTTTTCATGCTGAGGGTGATTATGTAAATTGCTTTTGAAAAAATGTAGTATTCAGGAATAATATGTCGTCTATCCCTCCTGCCACACGTTGTCTTTCGGTTTTGCCTCGGGGATGGTTTTGCCTCCCAAAGTAACCTTTTTTGGGGTTTTCCCTGCTGAAAGCTTTAGTTGGAACACCCGTTTGTCGGCATTTTTCCATTCCTCGGCCGTTTTATGGATGTACTCTTTCGAGGTATCGGTGTATTCGATTTCTAAATGAATTGGCACCGGGATGATGCCTTTTTTTTCGACATAGATCACGTAGTTGGCACTTCCGTTGCCTGTTGCATTGTCCATTTTTGCTACCTCCAGTTTCAAATCCGGGTATCCAAATTCAAAAAACCAGGGCTTCCAGAACCAGTCGAGGTTTTGGCCGGAGGCGTTGTTGAAGGTGTTGAAGAACTCGTAAGGTCCCGGGTGTTTGCCTTTCCAACGATCTATGTACGTTGTCATGCACTGGTGAAATTTCTTGTAACCCAACAGGTCGAGCAATTGGGTATAGGCCAATTGTGGGCGCGTATAAGCTGCAAAACCATACGAGCGGCCATCCAACGCGCGTGAGGGCACCATGGGCGGTACCTCCCAGTCATTGCCAAAACCCGAGCCTCCGCCGATGCGGCGCTGTTTGTTTTCAAGGCTGTCCGCTAAAAAATGGTCGAAAAAACTGGCCCAGCCCTCATCCATCCAAGCGTAGTATTGCTCGTTGATGCCCATCATGAACGGGAAGTAAGTGTGAGATGCTTCGTGGAGGGTCAGGCTCGTCACACGATCTTCCGACACGCTCGCGTCGTTGATCATCATTGGGTATTCCATGCCGTCATTGCCATTGAACACAGTGAGACAAGGGTAGGGGAAGGGGTAGCCGGGAAGCCAGGTGCTCATCAAGCGGATGCCATCAGCGGCGATCCGGGCCACCCGTTTGAAATCCCTGGATTGGGAATTATAGACCGCGCTGACCAGGGTGCGGCGATTCGTTTTATCATCTACTACCACCGAAGTAGCGTCCCAATTATAATGATCGCTCGCAGCAAAAGCGAAGTCCGGCACATCCGTTGCTTTGAACCGGAAAACATTTTTCTTGAGATTTTTGAACACCCCGCCCGCCTTCAATTCGGCTTCTGAAAAAATGCTGACCACTTCATTGCTGGTATGCGCACTTTGCCAGCGTTCGAGGAATTGTGGCTGTAAAATATCGGCTGCATTTTGCCATTCACCCGTGGCCCAGGCCTGGTATCCCTTTGGCAATGTGATGCTTACGTCGTAGTTGGAAAAATCGTGGTAAAATTCCTGCAATCCATTGTAGGGCGCACTCGCCCAGCCGTGGAGGTCGTCGTACACCGCTATTTCAGGGTAAAAATAGGGAATGAAAAATGTAGTAGGATCGCATATACACTCCCGGGTTGCGTGTTCGGAAGCAGGCAAGGTGTACTCCCAGGCTACGGAAAGTTTGAGTGTACTCTTGGTCGGTAAGGGTACTTTCAACTGTATGTCGAGGTAGCTGTTGTGCCGGTTTTGAGCGGCTTTTTCCACCGCTACGCCATTGATGGTCAATTGTTCAATTTCCACCCCGTCGGTCACGTCATTTGGGTCTACGTCGTCGGCACGCTGACCACCTTTTCGGTAGAGGTCGGGCAGGAGTTTGAGACGAACCATTCTAAGCGTGTCGGGGCTGTTGTTGTAGTAAGTAACCTCTTGAGTGCCTTCCAACTCGTGTTCTTTGGGGTTGAGGGCAATATTGATTTTGTAGTCGGAGCGGTTTTGCCAGTAGTTGGCGCCTGGGTTTCCATCCCAGTTGCGTATGCCTTTTTCGTAGGAATTTTCAAAGTTGCGGGGGAAAGGAAGGCTGCTGTTTTGGGCCATGTTTTCCCCGAAAAACAAAAAGAGTAAAATGAAGAGAAGTAACGTTCGCATATAAATCCAGATTGAAAAATTTTGGCAAACGTAACAAAATCCAATTGCTTTTGTAACGTGATGCGGCCTATTCAAAAAAGCGTAGGGCGCTTAGAAGATGAAAAAAAGGCAGTCACGGGTTCAAGCAGGGGCTGCCTTATTTTTGTGCAAATTTGGTAATTTCAGAAAAACAACCGTGTTTTGGCCTGATTTTCAAAGGGTTGAAAAAATGTACAGTTCGCTGACGAAATTTGTGAATTGGACGTTTTGCTACCTGAATATGATAAACAGCAACCAATAACAACAAAATCTCCTACAGATGCGCCAGACTCTCTATGCTTTCGCCGCTTTATTTGCCATAGCCTTATGTTCATCTTTCATGCTACAAAAGGAAGAATATGGCAAAGCCGGCTATTACGCTGATTCGCTCCATGGCCGCAAAACTGCCAGTGGCGAGAAATACGACAAGTATGAATTCACCTGTGCCCATAAAACCCTCGCTTTTGGCACCAAAATCAAAGTGACACGGCTCGACAACAAAAAATCCGTGATCGTCCGGGTCAACGACCGCGGCCCATTTGTGGAAGGCTATGTAACAGATCTCTCGCGAGCCGCCGCGGAAGAAATCGGTCTAATCAAAATTGGGGTTACCCGGGTGAAAGTTGAAATCGTAGGGGTGACTTCCACCGCTCGCGTGGCAGCGGAGACGGATGGCAATGCCACACTCCTCATCGCCCGTGGCGACACTAGGGCTTCTAAACTTGCCGCCAGCCCTGTTCAATACAGCAGCAGGGAACCGCAGCCTACCGGAACAAAAGGAACTGCCCGCCGAGGTTCAAGTGGTGACAAGCGGCTCACCGAACTGTATGCTGTTGACATTCAAAAATCCCGCAAAGAAGGTTTCGGTGTGCAAGTCAGCACGCTTTATGATGCCGACAATGTGCTTCCTGTGCTCAAAAAACTCCAGCAAGAATGGCCACTTAAAGCACTTGTAAGCGTCGAAAAAGACGAATTGTACAACAAGAGCACTTACAGGTTGATCATCGGGCCGTTCTCAGATGCAAAAACAGCCGCGGCACAGCAAAAGATTGCCGCAAAAAAAGGCTATAAGGGTTGTTTTGTGGTAGATTTGGGAGGAATGTAGGAGTTGGGATATTTGGATATTCAGATATTTGAAACGGGCATGTCGCAGGCTGCGAGATGCCCGTTTTTGATTAGTGAGAAAATCCACAACAAGTTCTTATCCGTTTTTCAAGGTTTTTGCTTTTTCTAGGAGCCAGCGCCATTCGGCGGCTTGTTTTTTTTCTTGGGTGCGTTTGGTTAGGATTAAGGAGCGTTTAGTGTCGCCAGGAATTGAGTGAACAAGTTGGTGCAGCAGGTTGGCGAAGTCTGAGTGGATTTGTCTTTGGTTATCAGAGAGGAGTTTTTTAGAAGTTCGGCTTAAGAACATCTTGAAAGCATCAAGTTTGTAAGGGAGCAAATCGGAACGTAATTCGTAAAGGGCTTTTAGTTCGAGGCGTTTTGCTTGCAATAAATAAAATAAGTAGAGGGATGTATCTGGTATATTGTCCAAGCAGTCCGAAAATCGGCCGACCTTGAATAAGTAAGTGGCCAAATTCAGTCTATAAATATCTTTGGTTTCATTTTCATCTTGAAGTTCATTTTTGTGTTTTTCAATAAACGCTAATGCCCAGTCATATTTTTCTATCAAAAGTGCATTGTTTGCAACAGCCATATACTTGCTTCGACTAATTTTCCCTTCACTATGAAGATATCCTCTATCAAGATTGTCCTTATAGAGATCGTGAAGCATATGTGCCATTTCTAGTTTTTCATAATCTGAAGATATAGATAATACGCAAAGATTTCGTAAAAATGCATAGAAGTCAGACAGACTTCTGGGGTCTAAACTCTTTTCATTCTGCAACAATAATTCAAAAAGATGTTGAACTTCTGAAGCGGCTGGAGCGTTCTTCCTTAGTAAATTGAAAATTTCATGGTTTATCTTGATGCTTACCGATTCCTCCAGACAAGACTTCGGTATGTGGTTTTCTTCAAGGAGGAGGCTAATGTTTTTAGGGACATTCAAGAGTGCTATTTTCTGTTGTAAAAGAAACTGGTTTAGCAACACCAGACGGTTATGGAGGTAATCTTGTTCGAGCGCTTGAAGTGTATTGGGGATGTTGAGATCCCCTTTTGCTTGATTGTGACGTGTTTCTTCCTCATACTTGGAATATTCTAAAAGAAACTGGCGATGGTAAAACTGTTGGCTATGTTGAAAAGCGGTGTCTTGCGATTTTTGAAGCCTTGCCAATGTTTGCCGGTAAATCTTATCCAATCCCCGTACACGGAGTTCTTCTGAATAATCTATCAATTGATTGAATTCGTTATCTTCCCGAAAGTATCGCTGTGCAATCAAAAAGGCCTTAACAACCCTGTGCGCTTCCACCATCAACTTCTCCAATTTTCCCTCCACGAAAGCCTGATTAGAGAAAACTTTTGCAAAAACTTCCTTTTTTTCCATTCGTTGTTCACAAAAATCCCACGGATGATTCAAAAAAATATCAAGAAGTGGAATAACTTGAGCCTTCATTCTGCCATTATTGAATATCCCTGCTGCTGCAAAATGCAAGATTTGCGTCTTTTCTTCGGGTATTAGCGTTCGAATCAACGCTGCCAACAGACTTTGTTCCATGATTTCGGCGGAATAATCGTTAAAAAGTGTTATAAGTTTTTTCGGGTCGAAGGAAGGACCTTTACCGCGAAAGTAGATGTTTCACTAAAATAACACCTTAGATTATGGCTAGGAATTCTCTTGTTGTACTTCTCCTTTGTACACTCCAACCCGTGTTCCCCCCAAATTTCGCTGCAAATGAGCCAGCACCGCAGGAAAACGCTACAATTAAAGTTGACTATTGTGATGCCCCCGCTCCTGACGATTTTCGAGTAATCAGTATTGCTTCAGGCCAGCCTCTTTGGGTTGGGTGTCGGCTTGGCCTGGAGCATTTAACACTTTAACGGTATATCTACAAGATAACTATGGCGGTTGGACAACTTTGGCTACCTATCCTGCTGTTACGGGGGATTTTTATGTTGTTAGTAACTTATCGGTAGGTTCGTATAGAATAACAAATGCTACTAATTACACTAATGGGGTAACAAGCATTATATTTTCTGAAGTGCTTTTTAAGATTATTGATCTGACGACCGCTGGCCGTACACCAGTGAATCCAATTCCAGTTATGAATTGTAGTTCAATCAGCCTGAACCACGAATGGGTTGGATTTAAAGTGACAGAAATATCAACAGGCCGATCAAATTTATTTGAATTTCAAGTGGAAGGGATGTCGGGATTAGTAAGGCGGGTTGCAAACAATCAGATAGTTGCAGTTGATGAAAATGGAACATTTCCAATAGGAGATCAACGTATTAGCGTTTGGTTCTCCTTTCAAATGGATGATAAAAGCAAACCACTTGGCCAACAAGCTGCGGGCTTTGTAAAAATATCCCAAAATGGTTCAGGTAATATTGGAATTTGTAAAGATATAGACAATCCTCCTGTACCATGGAAGCCGGAATTTGAATTTACAGCACTTTTTGCAGAAAATGTCATCATATCTGTTCCTCCTGGAGGCGGTACTGGGACTGGCCAAGGGTTTGCTGGCCATCCAAATAGTGGCCAATTTCATGCACAAAGCCCCTTTAGGGAGAGCATAGATGTATTTGCGCCCGATTATTTATTCGAAAATAATGAGGCAATCATCCATTTACTGAATATGAAAGGACAGATAGTATTGTCTCAGAACTTCAATTTACAAAATCCAACAACATCCATCCCAACAGGATCGCTTATTCCAGGGTTATATATCCTCCAAATTGAATCAAGTATGAACACAGAAGTTTTAAAGGTTCTGAAACTCTAGAAAATTGCCCCTTCAGAGAAAAGTAGGCAAACTTTTATTGGTTAAATTTGAAAAAAGCAAAACTCTAATTCTAATGTTAAAATCAATTTTTCCCCTGCCTTTGTTCCTTATTTCAGCCACTTTATTCGCTCAGCCAAATATACAGTGGCAATCAGTGCTTGGTGGGAGCATAAATGATGAAGCACGGTCCGTAGAACAGACCTCAGATGGGTTATGTCGTGGCTGGCTTTACCGTCTCAGATGATGGCGATGTAGCGGTAAATTATGGGTTCTCTGATTTTTGGGTAATCAAATTTGACAGCCTTGGTGCTCTTCAGTGGAGAAAAAACTTTGGCGGAAGCAGTTTTGAGGCAGCTTATGCTATTAAGCAAACAACAGATGGTGGTTATATAGTAGCTGGCTACACTGAATCCAACGACATAGACGTGTCCGGAAACCATGGGCAAGAAGATGCCTGGCTTCTAAAACTGGATAGTATTGGCAACATCCTTTGGCAAAAGTGCCTTGGCGGAAGTAAATGGGATGAAGCGAAAGATATTCAATTAACCATTGATGGCGGCTATATTTTGATTGGCAGATCTAGTTCTACTGATGGCGATGTTACGGGAAACAATGGCTCTCTAGACTATTGGGTTGTGAAACTGAGCGCAAGCGGGCAGATTGAATGGCAAAAATCGTTTGGTGGGAGCGATTACGATTTTGGTTATACGGTCTTCCCCACCAGTGATGGAGGGTACATTGTCGCTGGGGAATCGCAGTCAACGGATGGGGATATCACAGGCAATCCAGGCGGCTTGGCTGCGTGGGTGATAAAATTGAATTTCGAAGGCAAAATTGAATGGCAAAAGGCATTAGGAGGCTCCCTCCTGGACCGCGCAAATGAAGTTATCCAAACCAGAGAGGGTGGTTATATGGTTTTTGGACAGACAAATTCAGATGACGGCGACGTTTCAGGCAACCATGGAGGGTACGACTTTTGGGCAGTGAAATTGAGCGCGGCGGGTGAAATTGAATGGCAGAAAACCATGGGCGGTAGTAGCGAAGACTATGGTCAAAGTATACAACAAACAAAAGATGGGGGGTATGTAGCAACGGGAATTGTCAATTCAAACAACGGCGACGTGACCGGAAACCATGGCAGTACAGATATGTGGGTAGTTAAGTTGACAGAGGGGGGCGAGATTGAATGGCAGAAAGCATTTGGAGGAACATCTGCTGAGCGGGGATTTTCCATCAAACAGACCTCTGATAATGGATATATTGTGGCCGGCGATGCCTGGTCTAATAACGGCGACGTATACGGCGTACATGGCAAAACCGACTTCTGGATACTCAAACTCTCCCCCGAAACTACCCCCACATCAAGCCCCATCACTCAAACGCTCAACATTTACCCCAACCCCGCCAGCCACTTCATAAACTTGTCAGTTCCGTCTCTACGCGCCGAAGTTTCAACGGAGGCGGGAGAAGACTCCATCCTGACCCTCCGCATCACCGACCTCTTGGGCCGTGACCTCCGTGGCCAAATCATCTCAAATGGTAGTAACGTAAACATCGCCACACTCCCCCACGGCCTCTATATCCTGACTGCGACAACAGCTTCAGGCAGGGTGTTTTCCGGGAAATTCAAGAAACAGGAGTGAGGGGTGCATCGCTATTTCTTCAATCCCAACGCCACCGCCCGAAAACTCGCCAACCCAGCCTCCAAATTCTCCACAATCTCCAACGCCAGAACATCCGGATCCGGCAGATTGTCCAGATCTGCCAGCGACTGATCCTTGAGCCAGGTAATGTCCAGACTGGTCTTGTCGCGGGCCGCAACCCATTCATAACCGAACTTCCGCCAGCGCCTCTCCGGGTTGATGTCCGGATGGTTGGTTTCGGTTCGCTTGTGGCGGTTGGATGGATTGTAGCAGGTGATGAAATCCCGCAAATCTTCCAGCTTGAGCGGGTTTTTCTTGAGGGTGTGGTGAATGTTGGTGCGGTAATCGCACACCCGGATATCCTTGGACCAGGCGGTTTTGCTGCTGGGCTTGTTGTCGAAGAACACCACATTGGCTTTAACGCCCTGGGCATAAAATATGCCGGTGGGGAGGCGCAGAATAGTATGCAGATCCGTGGTTTCCAAGAGCCTTTTGCGCACTGTTTCGCCAGCGCCGCCTTCGAAGAGCACGTTGTCTGGTAAGACGACCGCCGCTTTGCCATCCGATTTGAGCAGGGTGCGGATGTGCTGCAGGAAGTTGAGTTGCTTGTTGCTGGTGGTCGCCCAGAAATCCTGGCGATTGTAGGTCAGGTCTTCCTTTTCCTGTTCGCCTTCTTCGTTGGTGAAGGTCTGGCTGCTCTTTTTGCCGAAGGGCGGATTGGCCAGCACATAATCGTACCGAGTGCCAGGGTCTGCAATCAGTGCATCAGCAGGGGAGATGAAGTTATCGCTGTCAATATCCCCGATATTGTGCAAAAAGAGGTTCATCAAGGCCAGGCGGCGGGTGCTGGCCACGATTTCATTCCCAAAGAAGGTCTGGTGCTTCAGGAATTCCCTTTCTTCTTTGTCCATCTGTGGGTGATGGTCGAGCAGGTAATCATAAGCCGCCAAAAAGAAGCCGCCCGTTCCGCAAGCCGGATCGGAGATAGTTTTGAGCGGTTATGGACGCACACATTCCACCATTGTGCTAATGAGCGCACACGGGCTGAAGTATTGCCCGGCGCCGCTTTTGGTGTCTTCTGCGTTTTTCTCCAGCAGACCTTCGTAGATGTCGCCTTTGTCTTTCACGCCCTTCATGAGCCACTGCTCGGCATCAATCATGGCGATGATCTTGGAGAGTTTGGCAGGGTCTTGAATTTTATTCTGGCTCTTGGTGAATATCTGACCGAGCATGCCTTTGCCCAATTCATCAAGCAGAATTTTGTAATGTCTATAAAGTTCGGCACCCTTCAAATCCACCAAACTTTCCCAGTCGTATTCGGTGGGTATCGACATTTTCCGGCTATAGGGCGGCTTGCTGTATTCATCCGCCATTTTGAGAAAGAGCAGGGTCAGTTGCTCCAAATAATCGCCGTAGCCCACACCGTCGTCGCGGAGGGTATTGCTGAAGGACCAGGCTTTGGTGACGATGGCTGAGTTGGTGTTGGACACCAAACAATGTGTGTTTAATCAAAAAAACGGTCCTCTTTCCAGTTTTTCTGATTGTTGATAATGTAATTGGAAATATTATCAAAGGCTTCAGCACTTCGGATAATACGATCATCAAAACCCCTCTGCCAGATTTTGTCGAGCCAAACGCCTGGTTGATTTTCCTTGTGATAATTCAGGCACGCAGTCGCAACAATTGATTTGTAGGCGCCAATGATCTGGCCAAGATACGGACGCGTAGCCCATTGCATTTTTGAAAATGGAATTTTGGGTGGGTTGTCTTGGGCGCCCGTGTCATTTTGGGCGCCCACGAGGGGCGCCCCTACGGAACCAACGCCATCGGTCGGGGCGACTCCTGTTTGGGCGACCCTTGTGGTCGCCCGAACTGTGGTCGCCCCATCCTTACCCACCCCTTTTTCCACCGTGGTTATCGCCGAAACCGGTCGGCCAATCAACAAAACCCCATGCATGTGATTAGGCATAATTTGGAACGCGCCCAATTCCACATGCGGCCATCGTTCCGGCAGTTTTTCCCACTCACGGTGCGCAATCTCTCCAAATTCGGTCAAATTCATGACAGACTTCTCTACTTCGCCAAAAAAATGAATTCTGTTTTTGGTGCAAATGGTGACGAAATACATGCCTTCTTTGGCGTAATCGTATCCTTTGAGGCGAATGCTGCGGCGATGGTGGATGTTTGGATTGTATTTCATTTTCAAATTGGTTTTGGTATATGATTCGGGGGTATGTATTTGGGCAATCGCGAAATATTCGGGCAACCTCGAGAATTGGACGATGACGAATATTCGGGGGACCACAAGGGCGACCACAAGGGCGACCACAAGGGCGACCACAAGGGCGACCACAAGGGCGACCACAAGGGCGACCACAAGGGTCGCCCCTACAAAATCCCGTTTGGCCCAATTCGAATGCCCGATCATATCTTGTAAGGGCGGTCCTTGTGGCCGCCCGAATTGCATGGCCGCCCTACACCAATCCCCCCTCAAACGCCCGCTTCAACACCCCCTGCCTTAACTGTCACTTATCACCAAAAGTGTACCACCAGTTTGCACCAATAGTGTACCACTTGGTAATTCAAAATTAGTCAATGTTGTTGAGTTGGGTTAAGAAATCTTTGATTCTGTAACTTTCACCTGAGAACTTGAGGTTGTCGTCCTGCGGCTCAAAACGCCGGAATTCCTGTTCGGCCTGCTCGCCCAGGTTCTTGGTATCCACCAGAAAGAGCACCCGTTTGGCTTTGGCGAATTTCAGCAGGCGATAGATAAAAGTAATCGCGGTGAAGGTCTTGCCCGAGCCGGTGGCCATTTGAATCAGGGCTTTGGGACGGTTTTCGCGGAAGGATTGCTCGAGATTGGAAATAGCGGTGACTTGGCAATCCCTTAAAGCCCCCTCCCGGCCTCCCACAAAAAGGGGAGGAGAGCCACTCACTCATAGGCGGAATGTCAAAAAACCGGGCACGCAGCATTTTTTCTTCCTTGATCCATTTCTGGAAAGTTTCCGGGCGGTGGAAGGTAAATTCAGGTCGGGAACGTGGTTTTGGGTCGCGATAATCCGTGAAGCGGTTTACTTCCCCCGTGCTTTCGTAGACAAAAGGAAGTGGGTCGTTGTTGAGGTGCTTGAGTTTCGCGGTGGCATAATCTCCGGATTGGTCTTCGTGAACCGTAAGCCGAACGCCTTCTTCGGGTCGTTTGGCTTCGATGATTCCAACCGGTTTTTTGTCTACAAACAAAACGTAATCAGCGGGGCCTACATCCGTCAGGTATTCGCGCACGGCGACCCCGAGTGCAGCGCTCAGGTTCACTTTTGTTTTCGACTGAATGACCCAGCCACAGGCGAGCAGTTGCTCGTCAGTTTTGTCGCGGGCGAGTTGTTCCGTATTTTGGTTGGGTATTGGTTGAGTTTTGACTTCAGGGGGGCAAGTAAAAAGCCAAATCTCGAAATTGAGGGCAGGAGGAAGGGTTTTCTATCTCATTGATTCCAAATAGAAGCCGGAATTGCGTTTGAACAATGGCACGTTGCGCCTTTGTAGATCAGTTTTACATTGACCGCCATTTGTTGCAAAAGTGTATTGAGCGTTTCACCGGGCGAAGATGTACACCACTAGACTACTATCTTCCTAAATTGTAGGTAACCCCGACAAGCCATCTGCAGCGGTAAACTTCACGGGTCAGTGATTCAGCGTCAAGTGTATCGTAAATGGCCTTGTCTAATTCAAAGGTCTCGGTTTTCAATCGCTCTACTTTTCCTAAAACGCCACCGAAGGTAATGTTGAACCTTTCCTCACTGCCAAAAAGCAAGGAACCGCCGAACACAAAGTTCAGGCTCAGGTCGTTTTTTAGGGTGTTTGTCATGAAGCCAGTGGTAGCCCCGATTTTGAAACGATTTAGGATTGGATATCGGTAGTAGGCATGTGCCAACACAACCGGACCGATGTTGATGTTGCTATCATCTTTGCGGAAGATTTCTTTCTTGTCTGCCGAGTCCAGAACAGCGAAACCATGGTTGACCAGATTGTTAATGGCTAATCCTGCGCTGTAATTAATCGTAAAGCCACCCTTGTTGAAAAACTCGAAGGTTTGGGGATTCGCAGAGACGAGTTGCCCGTTTTGATACCACATAAAGCCGAGTTTTGTGATGTCACTATTTTTTACTTGGAACAACCAGGCATTTGATGTTCTGTAGTTGAGAATCTTTTTGTAGTATTCAAGACCCTGTTTCAGCATTTCTCGGTAAAGGTCTTTTTCCACTTTGGAAAATTTTGTGTCATCCAACCACTCGTTTAGTTTTTCAGTGATAAGTTCTGGCTCTGCTGCACCAATCTCAAAATGCTCCACAATTTTACCCTGTATGTATGCCACGCATTGGGCCAAAAAGCCAGTATTCAATTCCTTCAGTCCATATTTTTCCTTATAAAACAGCATCATTTCTTCTCGAAATTTTGGGATTAGGGTTGTTACTTTATCCTCCTTACTTTGAGCCAGGTTTCTTAATGTGTCTTTTTTGCTGCTTGAGTCAGCTTCAGGTTTTTTGGGCGTCTCGCTTATACGGTCAAGCATAGCAAGAAAATCCGCCCTTCCTTCTTTGTTTCGGTCGTAACAATCCACGTGCAACACGAGGTTGTCGCGGTAGGGGTTCATCCCAATTACCCTGACCCTAACGCCCTCATCAACTCGAGGGCGGAATCTTCGCAGAGTATTCTGGCGATGAGCGCACTTAAAGTCATTTTTACAGGTATCACAGGTATTTTTTTTGTATTCTTTTCTACATGTTTTGCACAAGCATTCATCCAAATTACAGGTAGGCACCAGACATTGGTTGATGTAGTCAAATACCAATTCTTGTGTGCCAGGGCAACATTTCTCGGAATCCGTAATTTCAAATGCAGCAGCCCGCTTTATGAAGGTTTGCTCTATTTCTGGGGTGGGTATGAAGTAGTATTTTGGGGCATTGTCAGTGGCAGTCTGCTCGGGTTTCTTTGTTGATGAACAGGGGGTAATATTAATATTTTGGAGTTTACACTTTGTTGAATCAGCAGGGTTAAGCAATTCGAAAGTCATACTTAAATTTTCATTCGGCACCGGCAGCCATTTAAATATGGTGTCTGCTCTAAGTAGCCCAGCCGAATCCTTTTTTTCATTTAGTTGGAAAGGATAGCTGGTGACCCCCTTTTTAGCATGAACCGTATCACTTCCTATATTGATGATAAGATCGCATATCAACTCATTAACTATCTTGAATACGGGTATAGAATTCAACCTCCGTTCCCAACAACTTTTGTCATCCCTTATGGTAAAAACTATGGATGAGTCCGCTTTGGGAACGGATTTGGTTGTATCCGTTTGGCTGTCAGCGGTTGTGGCCGATAAAAATACCATAACGAATAGCAATTTCGCCTTGAGTTTGTAGCGAAGTGTTGACATGTCAAATGCTTTTTTTAGAAAAATCAGGGTGAGGAAATATAGTTATGCCGTAATTATTTTCGATTTGTGTAACTTTCATCGCATACGTCAGTTTGTCGCTCGCACCAACGACCATCCCTAAGGCTTGGTCAGTGAAAAAAACAGCAGCACCCGAATCGCCCGGTTTTGTGACAGCGCTTAACGAATTGACTGAAACAAACTTTTCCTCATGCCTAATTGAAAAGAAATCTGTAAAAGTTTGCTTTGTCCCATCGTTGTAATGCACCTCCACTTTGGTTTCCCAATCTTGAATGAAGCCGTATTTGAGGCCATCTTTGGTAAGTATTTTTACACGAACATCGGCGTAGTCCTGATTGATTTTTCCAGAAACGGAAACTTTGGGCAAGCTATCCAAATTCAAGTCTGCTATATTACCCAATTTAGCCAAAGCCAAATCAAGCGAGTCGGTCCGCCCGCCCCTCCTGAGCTGGGTTTTTGCGCCACAATCACTTGAATCTTTGGGATGGCAGACGGTGTCTGGTGGGTATTTGGTGTATATCCCCCATTGTTGGTCGTCTGGGCGGAGGACATGGTAACAGGTAGATATGAAAATGTTGTCTGAATTGTACTTCTCATGAAAAACAAAGCCAACAGTGCCATTTCGTGAAGGTTTTGCTTGGAGCGCAATTTTGCCTCCAACTGAGATAGATTGTGCCATTACCAATCCCGAGACATTCTTTTCGATTCGTATGGTGCGTATTATACCCATATTGTCTTCCCACGGCAACTCGCTTGGGACTTTTGAGGCGGCTTCACTTTGATCTTGATGATATACCCTAATAGTTGGTTCGTCATCCGTAATGGACCCAATACCGACCGCCACAACACCGGGTATTGACATGAGCCATTGCTTCTTATCGGCCAGTGCCTTTCGAGCGATCTGAACAGAGCTCATGGCCAACATAGCACCCACCTCATCAGCACTGCTGGCATAGATGCCCTCACCCGTTCTTATGACCCGTTGGGCATTTTTGTACAGGAACAATATGTCCAGTAAGTCGTGCCAGAACTTTGAGCCAAAACTAAGAAAAAAGGCCATTAACGGTATAGTAAAACAGTATTTATCGTACAGGTAGCATACCCATGGGGGTTGTGTGCTGTCATCTTGGGCGGGGTTGACATAAGCCCCAAAAAACAAAGATGTAGTAATAAGGCCAGCCACCAAGCTGACTGCCATGATTTTGCGTTCCCGTATCTTTTCCTTGACCTTGTTTTTTTCCTTGACATCAAGGTTCCCGAAATACTGGTGCGGCAGGTTGAGTTTCAAAAAATTGCCAATACGCTCGCTGATTTGACTGAGCACTAAAAGGGCAATAGCGAAGGGTAGCAATGTTTCGATCATGGTAGTTTAGGATGTATGCAATTTGTCCGTAAATATCCAGCCACCTTCGGCGGCGAAGAAATTGAGTTAAAAAGGTGAATGAATCTATTCAAATATGCAGCGCCACCCCCACATATATAGTATGGCTTTTCATGGTGAATTTTTCCAGTTCTATATCCTGGAACAGCATTTTGTATTTGCGAAAACTAAAGCCATATTGTATGGTCAGGCACAATACCTCAGGGATAGGTATAGCCAAACCCATTTCACCATTAAATTCTAGTGCTGGTTCATAATCTAGTTCCTGATATTCATTGTTTGAGGGCAGCAACAAGATCTTTTTTGTTGCCTTGAACTGGCCGACACCCGCTTTCATGATAAACCCAACGTTTTCGCGGGGGTTTTTTGCCGTATTAAACCGTAAGAATCCTCCATAGTATTTCTCCTTAATAACCTCTTTTGCCCGTTTCTCACTTTCTACAAAAGGATCATAGAAATAGTATGTAGGCGGAACGATTTGGAAGTTTGTTTCAAGCCCTGCTTGCAAATGGGTCAAACCTCCGCCTATGAGTACTTTACAAGGCATAGATTTCATGCCTGAATAATTAGATTGGTCGGTTTTGCTAAAGGAGACCCCAGGCTTGATTTCTACCAAGAAATTTTGGCCGTTTACTGTTACAAGGTGAATCAGTAAACAAGCGATCAATAAGTGCAGTCGCGAATAAGTATGTTTCATGTTAGAAGACGGTTGTGTTTAAGCGGAATCGCAATTTTATGGGTGAAACTTGAAATTTATTGCTATCATAGGTCAGCACATAGACGGAAGAGACCGAATTAGCAAACTTTTGGAACACATTACTTAACTCAGAAACGCTAGAAGGAAAGCTGGACAGACCCCGCACAGCGAGTTTGCGAAGAGTTGCTTCGTCAACACTCTCTTTGCCATTAAAGCCAATCGTATAGCTGTTCACTGTGGAGGCGGAAAGACGGTTAAAGATATAGTCGGGACTCTCGTACTTTATATCTGTCGGGGCATTATTCCTGCCATCTGTGAATGTGACCATTGCTCGTCCGTCTGCTGAAGAAGTCTCGATTAGGCTAAGTCCAACGTCCATTGCTTCATAGAGTTTGGTTGCGTTGCCTCCTATTAAGTCATTGATGAAGTCTTTGGCAAGAAAACGGTCGTTCGTTAGTGGTAGGGAGGAGATGTTTTCAGAAAAACCGACGATGCCAATCCGTGATAGTGGGTTCTCTTGAAATAGAAAGTCCACGAATTCAGTAGCGTAGCGCTTGACATCATTCACGTCGCTGCCTAGAGAGCTGCTGACATCCAAAACCAGCACAACATCCAATTCCTTTACAGAATCAGGATACAGAAAATTTTCAGGTTCTGGCACCCAATGACCATCACGGAATACTTCGGTGTCTATAGAGTTGATACGATAAGTCCCTAAAGCATCCGACAATCTAATATTGGACATCACCATATAAATGCGGTCATTGAGGAAATTAACAGCCGTATTGTCGGGATTTATTTGGATCGCTTTGGAGGAGTTGTTCAGATCCAGGTTGATCGCTGGGGCGTTCCCGTTTACATTGGAGTATTCAGCGAACAGGAAAAGTTGTTTTTCATAAGGCTTAATTTCCCCGTAAAAGACTTTTTCGCAGGAGAAACAAGCGAGGGATAACAATAAAATTGTCAGCGTTTTTTTCATGATATAAGGTTAAGAAGTTATTGTAGTCAAATGAAACCAACAAGCAGGGTGCAGCGCGTTAAACCGCTTCACAAACCCAAAAAAGGAAAAAAATCAGAAAACCAAGGCATCAACTTCACCATGTCAGCAACACAAGGCAAAGGGGCATCTCATTGGGACGTATTAGCCGACTCAATAGGCAAGCACAACGGTGACTGTCAACACACTGGTTTCCCAATTTCCCTCCACATAAATTCAGCCACAAGAGTACAACCCATACATTTCCTTACATTCACCCAGAATTTCCGATTTCTCTAATAAACTTAGAATGTTTTACATTTTAACAGATGTGTATTTGTTAAAAATACAATGAGTTAAGAATGTATGAACATTGTTAGGTTCTCTACTTATAATCCGCTTGAAGCCGTAGTCACATCTGAAAAAAAGGAAAAATGAAGCTTCTTGTCCTGCTGAAATCCCTCCAACCAGACGAGCAAAAGGAGTTTGAAAAATTCCTTCAATCGCCTTTCTTCAAGGCCAGCGAGCAGTACCTGAAGTTTTTCAGGTACCTGTGCAAGCAGCACCCACTGTTCGAGTTGGAAAAATCCAACCTGCAAGCAGCATACAAGCATTGTTTTGGGCATCAATTGCTGACGGAATCAAGGCTTTACAACCTGTTGTCGGGCTTGTCAAGGCAGTTAGAGCAGTTTCTTGTGGTACGCATGGTATTAGCTCCCGATGAGGGTGAAGATGATGGGCACATGTACGCCCAACTTCTGGTCAAGTCTCTGGGCCTGCGCAATTTGGGCACCTATTTCCGAACCGAAGCCCAGGAGCTTATTGAGGAGACTGTTCAGCGTCCAGTGAAGGGTACCGACGATGTTCTTGCTTTACACCAACTGAACCACCAGATTTATTACAACCCCGACACGCCCAAGTATGCAGAGCACCCTCCATACATAACATTGGCAACTGGGTACCTTGACCTTTATTATTGCATATCCAAACTGCGGTATGTCGCAGAAATGAAAGCCAGAGAGCGCATTCTCAATGTTCGCTACGAGGTGCCACTCCTGGACGCCGTGTTGGCACATACTGCTGCGCCTGAGCTGTTGGACGCTCAGCCCTTATTGGCTGTTTACCACCGCTTGGTAAGCCTATATCTTCAGGGAGTGGAAGAGCAGGGCTTCCAGGATTTGATGCGGGTCTATACCGACAAACGTCACCTGTTGCCGAGGGCTGACCACTCAATATTGTTGCGACATCTAATCAACTGCGGTATTTCGCTTAATGCTCGGAATGTTGAGATAGAAGCCGAATTGCTTTCCCTGTATAAACTGGCTATTGAAACCGATACTTTGCTCGACGGCAAACGGCTCACGGATTCCAGCTTTATCAATATTGTCCATTTAGCGGGCAAGTGCAAGGAGTTTGATTGGGCTAAGGCCTTCATCTCCAAGTTCTCGCCCTATTTGGAAGAAAGCAAACGGCAGCCATCCATTGACCTGGCAACAGCAAGTCTTTATTATGTTGAAGGCAGGCTCGATGAGGCTCAAGATTGCTTGAAGTACACAATCTTTCACATTCCGTCCTTCGAACTTTTGGGTCGAGTACAGTTGCTCCGGATTGTCTTTGACCGTTATTTGCTTTATGGCAAGGACTATGAATTCCTAATCGCCCAACTCAAAGCATTCGAGCGATATTTGCAAGTAAAACAATTGACCGCAGAAAAAAAGGATGCTTATTTGAATTGGGTCAGATACCTGCGGAAATTGGCAATAGTCAAGTTTGAAATGGTTGCTGTGCCCGAGTTAAAGAAGACGGCGCTCCGAAAAAAACTGGAACAATTGCAGCCACTCGTTTCAAAAAAATGGTTGGAGGAGCGGATTGATACGATGTAAATGCAAGGAAGTTGTCGGTGGACCACCTTCAGCTTCCCTGCTTGTCTTCACATCAATATTGTGTCCTCAATCCCAATATAACCGCTTGGCGTACCGTCGCACAAGGCCTGGAAATAGAAGGTGTAATGGCCGGCACTCAGCCCAGTGAAATTGTAGTTAAGGTTGCTGGTGTAAAAAAAACTGCTGGTGAATGTGTCCTCTTGTCGGGTGTACCATACCTTGAATTGAGCACCCGTGTAATCGTGGTTCCAGGAATAACTGAAGGAACTGGGCGACTGCGCAGTCTTTTGCAGGTCGGTCACATTGGAACAGCTGCAGGGCACTGGTTCGTTTGAAGACGCAAATCCTGAGGCTGATGACAGAAAAAGGGCGAGAAAAACAATCAACTTGAACATGGTAAGCATTGTTTAATTGGTGAAAGAATAGTCCCCCGCGCTTACCGACAGGCAATGGTTGGCCAGACTGATGCTGAGTCAGTGGAGCGGAATGGTTGGGGTGCAAGAAGTGAGGTTGAATTATGGCAGAACCGCCATTGCTTTTTGCATTACAAAAGTGGGGTCACCTATTGCTGGCCTGCCGGGAATCCGTTTCAGTGGTTGCTGCCGATGAATGAAAGGCGGGTTTTGGCGGATGAAGCGTTGCTGAATTTTTTACTAAAGAGACCTGTAAGGTTTCAAAAAACCTTATAGGTCTTTACTACGACTCAATAAAGGGATATGAGAACCATCATCGTTGACGACGAAAAACAAACCCACGAGGCAATTGCCCGGCTTCTGCAACCGGCCAACATGGATGTGGAAATCGTGGGCAACGGCTACTCCGTGGCGGAAGGGCTTGCCTTGGCACAACGACACCAACCCGAGCTGGTGCTTCTGGACGTGGAGATGCCCGACGGAACCGGATTTGACTTGTTGGAAAAAATAGGCAAGCCGGCCTTTCACGTGGTGTTTATCACCGCCTATAACAAGTACGCCGAAACGGCATTCCGCTTCGGCGCGCTCGATTTCCTGACCAAGCCGCTCGACTCCGAATTGTTCAGCGCAGCGCTTGACCGGGTGCGCAAGCGGCAATCAGAGCAATACACCCTCGAACAACTGCAAATCGCCCTCGAAACTTTCCATCAGGCTAAAGAGAAAAAACTCCCCAGACGCATCGCAATTTCCAGCTCCAAGGGCCTTGAAATGATGACAGTAGAAGACATCCTCTACCTGGAAGCAGACCTGAATTATACCGACTTCCATTGTCTTCAGCTTGGCAAAAAAAACAAGATCACGGCTTCCCTGAACCTCAAGGTGTACGAACAGCATTTTGAGCCTTACCCCGAATTTATGAAAGTACACCGCTCCCATATCGTCAACCTGATGATGGTGGACCGCTACCACAAAGGCGACAACGCGCTGGTGATGCGGGATGGCGGGACGGTGCCCGTGGCGAGGGGGTATAAGGAGGGGGTTGAGGAGCGGTTGAGAAACGTATAAAAGCTAGGGTGGAAATGCGCCAGGAAATACGCCCGCTAATTGAAGCAGGTCTGCCATGTCGAATGTTGGTTTTTTATTGCCATGTATATCTTCCGGGACCCAATCAGTATCTTGATTGAGGTATGAATGCTTATCTGTTTTTAACAAACCGGTCAGCACTTCACATAGAATATAACCACCTACTGAGCCAAGGGTCTCGCCGTCATTTTCAGCGACGGCTTCAGCTAATATGTAATAAAAAAGAGGCGTGTTTTCCTGAAATTTTTCAATTCTTAATTCTCCCGATGGGAAACGATCGTTATTGAAATACCCTTTTAATTTTGACCAATCCACCATGGCATATCCGAGTGATTTAGCAATGCTCTGACCGGAAGGGAGCCGTAGTTTTAGTCCTCTTAAAAGGGTGGTCTTCACCAGATTAACTGGATGGTTTTGATCTCCTACTTCGCTGAGTGAATTAACGAAAATAGGTGATATCAGACTTGCCGGAATTGTTGCACGCCCGAGTGTAAACTTGTCAACATCATATATTCGTTTTACATCTTCAGAGGTTAGATTGCTATTTTGCAGTTCTTTAGTATCAACACCTGCTCCAAAAAAGAACCGCCAATCCACATAAAATAATTGCTCTGGCCTTAGATCAGGAAGCAATGCTGTAGCATCACTGACAGATATGTTGAATTGGTACGAATTCCTGACCTGGCTGTGCCCGAACCTGAAAATGGCTGCTGAAAATTCAACTGGAATAAAAGGTTCGTCACAGCCGCCGAAGCGTGTCAAACGGGATTCCCTAATTATTTTTTCCCTCATTTTTTCTCCCAGTATCTTTGGAAGATAATCGTTCAATATTATATACTGATAATGCCAGATAGTCATGCGCCGCGCTTCGAGAAAGCGATCGAATCCATGAATATGTGGCGCAACGACTTCCAACATCCTGTTATGCAATTTCATGAATGCAACTTGCAATTGCGATACCATTACATTTTCGTCATTGCGTGGGTCGGGAATGATCGCTCTATTCTTTAATCGCGGCACATCGTAGAATTCAACAATATCACCAATGTTTGTGGTTCTTGTTTCCAGTAAGAATGCGCCATTGCCATCGTACAGATAAGGGCTGATTTTCGGCCCGCCACCATAAATCGAATCAAGGTCCAGCGCAGGACTTCTGTAATTCCATAAAAAATCCAGATCGTCTATCCTTTCTGCAATGGAAGTCGGATCAAAACTGAGGTCATGCGTCAAGAATTGTCCCAAATAAGTATATCCCGCAGGTATTTTAGAGAAGCGCTTAATACGAGTATATAAGAACTTTTTTCCATCCCCAATTATGTTTAAATATTGTTCAGGGTCACGTTCATAAGTGCTCCAAGCATCCAAATGTGGAAACATCCTTCCGAATTTTCCCGGCCTTGGATAATTGGAAGAGGAAATGAAATCCGGGACTGTGTTTTGATGGAACATAATATGTGGTAGATTTGCGCAGGTAAAAAATCGAGCAAAAATATCATTCACCAGAAAAATAGTGTAAATTTTATGGAAATTCCCTTCTCTCCTCAAAATCCAGGAACATGGGTGGCGTTAGATTTCCCTGAGGATATATATAAATGGTTAGAAGAGCGTTCAAACGAGGCCAATGAGGCCGTTAAAACTAAGGGGCAGCTACCATTTCATCCTACAGCATTTAAAAATGCTCATTTACTGGAAATTGTCAATTTCCCGGACTGTGACTATATTGCTTTTTCACATTTGCTGATTCAAGACCAAAATAAAGGGCAGCATTCAACGCTGTTGGCCTATGGACTACTATTTGATGAAATCATTGGAGACATATGCATCGGCACTCCAACCGAAATCCATTTTGGTGGTGACCTATTTAAAGAAGCTGAAATCGTGCGCAAGAACTCCACTCCTGGTTTCACATGGACTTATCAAGAAGCCGATACCACGCCTATAACCGATTGGTTGGCAAAGCCAATGGACCAAAGAAGATTTCAAAATGGCGTTGACTTTTTGGTACGGGTCAGAATCAAAAAAAATGAAGCAAAGGCACTATTGGAAGGACATGATCTCAGTAGCTTAATTGTTTTCTACCCGGGAGTATTTAAATGTGATATCGATCATACTAGGACTACCAGCCCAGATAAGACTGGTGACTATTGTAACCTGATCGTATATGGCCAACACCCTAATGTCCCGATTTCTAGCAATAAAAAACATACATTCTTCCTCTGTTCTGATGCATGGCGTCCAAACTGGCGCAAAGAGTCTATATTGAATAAGTTTTTTGGTGACTTATTCTTGTTCATTAAGCATGGCATTAATAAAATCAGTACGCTTTTGTTGCCTCCGCTAAAATAACTTTCGTCTAACAAAAGAACCATCTTGTGCCTGATCGGAAGGAATTATTATTAACAATTCTGCTTTTTGGGATTTATTCGGCTAAACTGAATGGCCAAATAGTCCAACATTTCTTTCACCATCTGGATCAATCTGAAGGGCTATCAGAATTGAGGAATTCTTATATTTCTGATGATTCCAAGGGCTACATTTGGCTCGGAGGTTTTGACGGCCTCAATCGTTTCGACGGAAAGACTGTAAAAGTTTACAGACCCACTCTGCCAAACGGCAGCTACTCGCCTAACATTACCAGCAAGGTTATGGAAGGCAAAGATGGAAAACTTTGGTTTTCTTCCAGTAGCGCACTGCATTTTATTTCAACACAAAGCGAGAGCATTTCATCTATTGTCCTAAAAGATCCCAATGGATTGCTTGCTTCCAATAGCGAACATGTGCTCCTCCACCTTGATCAGGAATCCAGGCTTTGGGTGGTCGCCCAGGATTGGCTGCACCTCTATGATACAGAGACAGGACGAGATAGCCTTGTACACCCTCTTAATACTTTCTCCTGTTATCCAATCCTGCATAAATCTGGCAGGGTCACGGGCCTCCTAAATCTGCTCGCCGCCGAGGGTGGGGGAATCGAGATTTTTGAATACGACCAAAACGAAGTAAAAAAGTCGTCCTGGTTCACTGGAAAAGAGGGCTCGGGTATCCCCAAAGCGTTCATTCAATTCGCCCAGGTAGAAGGGGATTCATTGATTTGGCTACCATCAGATATTGGACTTATCCGTTTCCCAATAAATTACCCGAAAGGATATACTGTATTCAAGCCACATGGACTCCCCATAGATGTTAAATTTAATGATGTCTGCAGCTGGAAAGATGAGTTTCTCTTTGCTTCCAGTTCTAACTATGGATTGTTTCTTTTTGACAAGCGGTTGGAGCGTAAAGGCTTTGTATTCAACTGGCCATCTATTCAACAAAACGATGCTATTAAGCGCTCCAATATCAACAATGTTTTTGTTGGGAAAACCGGCACTCTTTGGCTTTCAATTTGGGATGAAGGCATTTTTTTTATCAATCTGGAGTATGTGAAATTCCAAGTGCAGGAACAAATACCTAGCGGCCAATCAGAAAAGCAGCACACGGTAACCTCTGTTATTGAAGACAAAGAGGGGAACACCTGGACCGCTTCTGCTGATGGTAAGGTGACGATGAAAACGGCAGGGGATAAACTCATACTTCAATCTTCAAATATCAAAACAGGATCGCCAGACAGATTATTTTGTGATAGCGAAGGCGATATCTGGGCATTCAATGGCACAACCGTTTTTTTGAAAAAACGGAACACCAATGGTTTTTACAAGATAGCCCGCAATTTGAATCGGCTTAATAAAATTGTACAACTCTCTCCGAATGATTTCTTATTCATTTGCCCTATTGGTGTATATAAGTATAACAAATTCATGCCCTTGATAAACTATGCGGGAGTCAAACCTTTATTAACCCACGAAAACATTTTTGATGCCTTTTTAGACCATGATGAAAGATTGTTCCTGTCAGATGAGGTGGATAAGCTTTGGGTGTATAAACCCAATGGTCTGGACTTTAGCCTTGAACAAGAAATTTCCGGCGTCGGCTATTCAAGTGGAATGGCAGCAAACAAAAACATCCGATGGTTCGCTTCCAACAAAGGATTGCTCAAACTGGATATCAACGATTTTTCCATTGAATTTGTAAAAGGCAAAGACCGTGTTTTGGAAAAAGCCTTCAACGCCATCCTCCAAGACCACCACCAAAACCTCTGGCTCTCCTCCAATTCCGGCCTCTATAAGTACAATCCCTCCACGGGCGAGGTCAAACACTACACCGAAAGCGACGGATTACAAGGACTGCAGTTCATGCTCGGCAGCGCCTGCAAACTCTCCGATGGCCGCCTTGCTTTTGGGGGCGTCAACGGGCTAAATATCTTCCATCCGGATTCCGTGCGCGACAACCCCAACCCGCCCATCCTTCATTTCACCGATTGGATCGTCAACGATACCGGCTCTATCAGTACAAGCCCGGAATTCCTTCCCAGACAATCCTTCAGTTACGAAAACCGAACCCTTAGCTTCCATTTTGTAGGCATTGATTACACGGCACCTGATGAAGTGAAGTACAGATACCGGCTGAAAGGCTTTGAAAAAGACACGGCAGAAGGCGGAACCAACGGATTCGCGCGATATGCCCAGTTGCCAGCGGGCGACTACACGTTCCAGGTATGGGCGGCCAATTCCGATGGGGTTTGGACTACGGTGCCACATGAGTTGCAATTTACCATAGAGCCGCCCTGGTACGCCACTTGGTGGGCCAGAAGTGTGCAAATACTTTTGGTGCTGGGTCTATTGTATGCGTTTTATCGCAACAGGATTGCTCAAATACGGCGCAAAGAATCCGAACGGCGCAAAGAGGCCGAGTTCCGGCAAAAGGAAGCGGAGAGCAAGCAATTGGCTGCAGAACTGCAAAATTCCGTGCTGCGGTTACAGATGAACCCCCATTTCATCTTCAACAGCATGAATTCTATCAGTAGTTATATCCTTCAAAAAGATATTGACACCGCTAACAATTACCTCAGCCGTTTTGCAAAATTGATGCGGCTCATCCTGGACCTGGCCTCCAAACGGCTCATCCCAATCACTGATGAGATTGAACTGCTGGAGCAATACATGGCAGCGGAGGCCATGCGTTTTGAAAACAAATTCAGCTGGCAATTCGAACTGGACGAAGCACTTGACCCCGAAGAAACCTTGTTGCCCACCATGATTCTCCAACCCTTTGTTGAAAATGCCATCTGGCACGGATTTTCCAGAAAAACTACGGCTGGCCATGTCATTATTAGCATCAAAAAGGAAGGAGATTACATGGTTTGCACGGTACAAGACAATGGGATTGGCCGCATAGAAAGTAGCAAAAACAAATCGGAAAGACAAGAATCAAAGGCAGTTCAGATTACGGAAGAGCGCTTGCGATTGATCCAAAACAAGGGTTTTTCTAATACCAAACTGACAATTCTTGACCTGTATGACGACGAGGGTTTGCCGACAGGGACTAAGGTGGAGGTGCGATTGCCCCTTAGCCTTATATAACCGCAGCGGCGCAAAGACGCAGAGTGTTTGAAAGTCTCTGCGTCTCCGCGCCTCAGCGGTTTATTATGCTTTACAGCACTCCCAAACCACTATCGCTGCAACACAAAACGCACACTCTGTTTTGCTTGCTTACTGCTGCATTCCAAAATGTATAAGCCGCTTGTCAGGCTTTCTGGAATGCGTAGTTGATAGGGTGCTTCTCCGGCTACCACAAAGAATATTTCCATTTGCTGCCCGTACACATTGAGCAGCCGGATTTGCAGGGTTTCACCAGCAAAGTCAGAAAGATCAACAAATACATCCCCAGCAGTAGGGTTGGGGAAGAGTCGCAATTCCGCTCCTTCGACCTGGGCTACAAAACCACTTTCTATTGGTTTGTTCCTTTCCTCGGTGATACCTATTGGACAATTGAATGTGTTGAGATGCGCTTCGTAATACGCTTGCGATGCCAGGCGCGAGCCAATGTTTATGTACAATGGATCCGTTTGCGCAGGCAGGGTGTATTGGAATACTTCTGACTGGCCTCCTGAGATTCCGTTACCGATGGTCTTGAACCGGATGGAATAGAACGGACTTGCGTTCGGGTTCCTCACATCGTATTGCCGCCCGGCGCCGGCATCAAAAACGGACAGGTTTGCAGGTTCCATTGCGGTGGTACCATCAGGTATTTGAATAGCCGTGTAAATCAGCTCGCTGGCACAATTGTTCGTCACCCGAATACGGTAAGTGTAGTTCTGTCCAGCGTCAGCCGTGATGTTGAGCAGCTCGTATTTTATACAGGCGGTTTCTTTTACATCACAAGGCAGCTCTTCCCGGATAAACACGTCAAAACAACATGCTGCCGAATTCCCGCAACTGTCCTGCGCTGTGTAACATACCGTCGTATTGCCGTTCGGGAACGCCGTGCCTGAAAGAAAGCCGTCGGAAAGTGTTAGCGAAATACCAGGACATGGGCAATCAGAGATTGCATTGGGCAGGTCGTAGTTGACCACGGTAGAAATGGTGCCGGGCAGCACTGCAATTGAAATATCGTTGGGGCAAGCGATGGAAACAAGCGATGGCAAAGGGCCCTGGTGGACCAAAGTGTAGGTCACGATCGTATCGCAGCCTGTCGTTCCGGGCAGCGTGTCCACCACGACACCTTCCTGGGTATAGGAAATGCCTCCAATGGTCACGGATTCCCCAAGGCAGAATGTGATGGTTTCCGCAAGGGTGTTCAAGGGCAAAAACTCCAGAATGGTAGTAACCACACTGTCGCAACCGTTGAATGCCGTCAAAATATCGGTATAAGTACCTGCTTGTGTGTAAATATTTCCGTTGAACTCAAACGGTTCGTCGCCACATTGAGCAATATTTTGCGTGTAGGCAGCCAGTGGTTTGACTGTCACAGTTAAACTGTCCAAATTGGTACAGCCATCGGCAGTAGATGCTGTAAAGTAGTAAACCGTCGTAACCAGTGGCGATGCAACTGGAGCAGGGCAAGTGGTACAACTAAGGCCGTTTGGAGGAGACCAGTTGTAGCTCGTGAACACGCCATTGCTGGTATATGAAAGCGGAATGCTGCTGCCAGCACATATCTCCAGGTCTGCGCCCAAATCCAATGTGGGCGTGGGCGCAAGCATCACTTGCACCGTATCTTTCTGTTCTACACCACAGATGTCCCACACAGTCACCCAATAAGTGCCGGCAGTGTACGCAGTAAAGCTTGGATCGGTACTGCCGTCTTGCCACAGATAGCTTTCATACCCGGCTCCAGCATTGAAGGTGTGTGTAGCGTTGCTGCACGAACTGATGTCTGGCCCTAAATCAAGTAAGGGGGCAGAAGATGTAGCGATTGTGACCGTCACGCTATCCGTATAGTGGCAAACTGAGCGCAAACTGATGTCGTCGAAGGCAAAGTCATTGCCACCTGCGACGGTTACCAGATCGGTCAGTTCAATAATGAACTGCGTTGCCCCGCCCGAATTTATCTGTACACTGAAATTTTGCCAAATCCCTACGGAGGCAGAGCCGCCTACGAGGTCAAATATACCTTCCACCGTCCCGTTTATTTTCAGCTCTATTTCTGGCGGACTGGAATGAAATCCCATCGCAGCCCAAAACTCAAATACATAATCGGTATTGGGTTGTACCAATACGGACTGTTGCCATATCGTCGGAAGGCTACCGCTATCATCGCCGTCTATCATCATCATCATATTGTCCGCCGATGGTGAATGATCCTGAGGAATATTCCATTGGGGGTTGATCAGTGCAGGATTGTTGATCACATTGTAGTGGCCCTGGTTATTGCCGCCGGATGTATAGTCGGTGGTAAAGCCCGTATTTCCTAGGCTAAAATCGCTGTTCACTATCAATTCTACGCCGTATTTAACGGCATCCAGGGTATATGTTGTCGTGACCAAGGGTGTTGCCACCGGGTTTTGGGCGTTTGGATTGTCCAAGGTAGCAGCAGGGCTCCATTCGTATAGGTCGAAACCGGGTGTGGGCTGCAAGCTGACCGATTGCCCCAAACAAATGGTAGTGTCCGAACCAGCCGAAATCGGGATTTCAGGACAAATACAAGATGTGTTGCAGTAGGTGACTGTTTGTAGGGAAGTGGTTGCCGGAAGGGTTGTCAAGGCAGATGGTGTAGAGACAAATGGTGATACGCCATAATTCCTTTGATCCTGAATGTTCGGCAAAGCCACCATCTCCACCGTAATTGGCTGCACAAAATCGCAAGTTGTGTTGGTATTGCCCTGTTGATCCAGTTTTATCAGTAACAGATCATTGGTCATGTAGCTGTCAGACGACATGGTCATGTACAAGTAGCCGTTGCGTTCCATGATGTTCCGGGCGATATTTTTCCCTGAAATACCCAAGCGTTTTGCCCACTGTACATTGCCTTGTTTGTCGGTTTTTATCAATACAGCAAAATTGAAATTGCCCAAGACATTGTCATAAAGATTACTGACGATATAATAACCGCCTGCCGTTGATACAACCGCCATAGCAGCCGGGGTAATAGAACCGCTTATGATATACTGTTTTGTCCATTGGACGTCTCCTGTCAGGTTTGTTTTGGCTACCACTAATTCCGATGATCCGAAAAAATAACCTCCAAAACCTTCCAAATCGCCTGCTGCAATGACCACCAGGCTGTCGTTATCTACTATGGGTTTTTCCGGGTACATACGGGTTTCGTTGGGAGCACTCGTATTGCCCCTCGAAATAATGGAGTTTTGCCATTGAAAAGCACCCGTGTTCAGGTCGTGCGCAAAGACAGAGGCCCGAAAATCACCGCCAGCATTATAGTACCGCCGACAGGTACCGTAAATGGAGCCGTTATAGACGGTGGAATAAAAATCGCCGCCCTCTCCTTCCAGGTTGTATCCGCTGATTGTGCCATTGTTTTTGTTAATTTGGGTGAGTTGCGTACTGCCCGAATTTGACTCTCCGGTCAACACACAATTGTTTGCATCCAAAGCATGAATTTGTGTGTAACGGGTTTGTGGCAAACGTTTTATCCAGACAAATGAATTGCTCGTAAGGTTATACCTGAATGCAGTGGTTCTCAAATCACCCAAAGAAATTGCCTCTGGGGATGCTATGCCAATCAAATCTCCGGAAGCATCCACGAACATGTCAGAGATCTGGTTTACGTCATTGTCAAAGCGAAAAGCCATGGCCCACAGCGCAGTGCCGCCTTGATCAAAACGGACAATGACTGTGCTGTCGTTCCGCAAGCCAGTGGCAAAAAAATCGCCGTTAGGGTGGGGGAAGATATTGGGCCTTATGCCGCCCATGTTGGTCAGCGACTTGATAAAGGTATTGTCACAACCGGCAGCCGGATCGCCATTGGATTGCACGTACACGGTGGCACAAAGTGTGCTCGAACAATTAGCATTGATGGCACGGAGGCACAATTGGTACACTCCAGTGTTCACAAAGGTGTAATTGAGGTCAGCAGTGGTAGCAACGGCTACGTTGTCCAGGCTCCATTCATAGCTGGTAGCATTGGTGCTGTTGTTGCCAAAGGTGACGGAGAGGCCATTCTGGATCACAGCAGGTACTGAAAACACCGCCTGCGCATCGCAGACAACGGTTACTTTTACAGAGTCCAGCGCATCCACGCAATACAAGGGGTCATTGCTGATGGCCCTGAATTTTATCCAAAATTCCCCGACGGTATTGAATTGATTGTTGAAACTGATATTACTGCCCAATACCTGGCCATTGTCAATATTCCAGGCATAGACGGTAGCATTCGATGCCGTAGCGGTAAAATTGATGCTGCCTCCCACGGCAATCGTTTGTGCTGTGGAAGGTGTCGTGATGGAAGCCGTTAAACTGGCGAGACAAGGTGTTTGACAGGATAAACAGCCGAAAAGACTGCTGCGAACGTTGGTAATGAACCAGTTCATCCGCTCGCTTTGCCCTTGGGTAAATTTAGCAAAACAAGGCAAAGAAGAATAGTCCAAATAGTTTTCTCCCATATCTGCTACATCTATAGAGAAGGGGTTGTTGAGCGATAGGTCGTCTGCGTCTGTGCCACAGGAATTTGCATTTGGGGTGCAGGAAGAAAAGGTCGTTTGGTCGGGCGGCGTGTCGCATACCCGGTCGCCATCCAGCAAACAGTTGTTGTTGTTGCATCCACCTTCAAAAGTGTGGTAAAGACCAAGATAATGCCCCATTTCGTGTACTAAAACGCTCGTGTTGGTTTGACTGGAGCCAAAATAATTGGCTTCGATCACGATGCCGTCCATAGGCAGGCCGTGCGCAGAGGGGAAGTAGGCGTAACCGATTACGCCGTTGCCGTTGCTTACGCTATTGATTGCCGACACCACCCAAATATTGATATAACAAGTTGGTGCCCAGCGGCTCAGGTCCTTCAGCGCGATATCCTGCGATTCCATGTTAAAACTTGTAAGTGCCGATTGGTCGCGGGTGATCCCAGTCGTTGCTTGCCCGTTTGGGTCGCGCTGCGCCAGGCAAAATTGTATTTCAGTATCGGAACCGGTGCCAAAACCTGCATTGAAGGCAGCATTCAATTGTGCGATGCCTTGTTGCACCTGAGCATCGGAAATGTTTTCAGTGCCGCCGTTGTGGATGATGTGTACAACAACGGGCAGAGTGCGCTGGGCATGCTCGGCAAGTTGGCCATTGGGGTGCTTAAGGGCTGTCTGGTAAGCCGCTTGGTCATGGCGCGTTTGCGCTTCCTGAAGTTCGGGGTGTAGCCGATGCAACAGATCGGTGCCACAACCTGTGAATACGGTGCCATCTTGGTTTTGTGCGAACAATGCAGTGGCGAGACACCAGACGAGGAGAGAAAGAGAAATGATTTTTTTCATTAGCTGGATGTTGAAGATTTTGATTTAAAACAGCTTAGCGTACCTATATTCCCTTGAGAAATATAAACACGCTAAGCTGTTACGCTGATTTTTAAGAAGTTCAGGCCTGATTTATTGGTAGCTCATTTTGAACGTGCCCTCCGTCAAGGAGACTGTTGCATTGCTCGAAATTGACTGACACACCAGCTCAAAAGTACCTTCGATGCTTTTCGCTGCGATGTCATGTTTTGTGACAACAATCTTTCCTGATTTTGCACCGTAGGTGGTGATCGCCAAATAGGTGTAGTAGGCATCCAGCGTTGATGGGTCGTTGGTAGGGAAGGTGTAGGTCCCAGGCTGAGCGTCAATGGGCAGTCTTAGGCTCAAAGAAGTGCTGCCGTTGCTCTTTGAAGCTGACAGCCAAATCACATCCCCCATGCCGATCCCTTGGCTGAAAGTGGGCGACAGGTCAACGCCGTCAATTTTGACTGATATGCCATTGGGAATTTCGATGATATCGTCAATGTCAGCGTCTTTTTTACAGCTTGTGAAAAGACAAAGGGAGAACAGGCCTGCAAGCAGGCAGCATTGAATGGGTTTCATAAAATTTAGAAAAGTTTAGTTGAAAAAAATGGAAAGGGTTGGGTTTCAGTGGTTGTTAATGGAGTGTTGGAATGTTTGACAATGGCCGTTGTCTCTTATATCGGTATTGCCGCAAATACCTTACCTTCTGTAATTAATATTTTTTGCCTATCCGCATATTGAACGCCATGGATTTAGCGCATGTTATGGATTTTCTATACCTCGCGCCGTCAAGTTTTCAGCATCAGGAGCGGCAACGTTTACTAAAACTTTCAAAGTTTAGTAAACGTACTCCCATCCGTTAAAAGCCATACCCAATTTTTATACCCCAAGGTGCGATGAAATGCCTACGACCGTTGACGGGTGTAACTCCATCGGGGAAATGCGGTGTGCGAACCCCCAACCCAAGGTAGTATTCGAAGAAAAATCGGGAACGTTTGATCCCTGCTTGTTGGCTGTACATCACACAGAGGTCTGTGAAGCGAACCTTTTCATCGGACGCTTGGATATTATACTGGCGCATTCGCCAAAAAGGCCCAATGACGATGCCTTCCAGATTGTCACCAACCAAATAATACCTGGGGAATACGCGTAAACTGTACCCTCCGGAGACCTCCAGATTGCCTTCTGGCGCTATGGCAAAAGGTTGTTTCCCAAAAGCGATGTATGGCCACTCTCTCAGAAAATACCTGGCCTGGAAGCCCACTCCAGCTTCCAGGCTGAATTTGCGGCTGAGGCGCAGTTCGGCATAAAGGGGGAAGTCGCCGCTGGGCATGGTGGCCAGGTTGGTTTTCAGGATGAAGCGCTCGCGGCTTTTTTGGCCATCGGCAAGCATTTCATCCATCGTTTTTTCCTCGGTTTGGGCATAGAGTTGGAAGACCGACAAAAAACTCGAAATGATACAAAAAATCGCTGTTCTCATGGGTTTCATGTAAATTGTGAACATTGCAGGAGGTGTTGTAACATGGAATATTATTGGAAGACAATCTTCCCAAGACGGCTCTTCGAATCTGATTCGGGCCAAACTATTAAAGTCTTACTGGAAGGAGAGAGCATTGTGCCATTTTGGACTTCAACATCCTCCACATCGAACGGGGAATAAGCAACTTTCCCATTCAAAGCCACAGTGGCCAAATTCATTTTATCCGACCTGCCGTAACCATTTTTGTAAAAGAAATACTGCTTTTCTGGAGTTGGTATATAAGCAAATTGGTAACCAGCCATTCCTTTTTGCTTTTTGTCCACTTTACAAGCCCAGATCATTTGCCCATTGGGAGAGAGTTTAGCTACGAGGAGATCGTCATGATGCGCTACCTCATACGTTTCGTTGGATGTACCGCCTTTCCGCACCTTCGCGAAATAGAATCTCTCACCGACCAATAAGATGCTGCCATCTTCCTGAATGTGAAGTGTTCTAATGAAATAACCCATTAACTCTCGCTCCGAATTGTCTTTTTTTTCTTTTTCTTGCTTCCTAGAAGAAAGGTCGGAGTTCCGAATATCACTATTGAACTCCTGCACGGTTTTGTCATACACCCTGCCATCTAGCCCGTTGAGCTTGTAGGAAAAAACACCTTTAACCCTTTCTTTGGCCTTTTTTAAGCCATCCCAAAAATCCTCGCCCTTATCTGAATAATACCCTATACAGAAGATGTCTCCATTTTTCAAGACTTCAAATGCAATGTCGGTAATGTGTTTCTCTCCCAAAGTGGCCTCATATTCCTTCAGCGTTGCGCCGCTATTAGTGTAAGCAAAGACGCAATAGTAGGTGTCCATTTCTTCGTTCTTCTTTTTTTCTTTTTTTGATCGGTGACGAGCGACCATCAAGTATGCATTTCCCTGATTGTCAATGGTGTAGGAAACCACGCCAGCTTCTTTCAGCGAATAAGGGAGTTCCAGGTCTTTTGCCCAAAGCACTTTCATATTCGCGTCCATTACGGCCAATGAAAAACTTTCCTTCTTGCCATCTTGAGAGCTAAGGGTGCCGTAAACCAACAATAGCGAACTGTCGGGCGATGACTTAATAGCGAAATAAGGGAGGCGTAGCTTACTGCTTACCTGCATTTCCATTATTTTGGTGTATTCACCTTCACATTTCAGGGTTTGCATGTTTACCGAACGGGCAAAGAGGTACTTTTTTTCCTGCTTTGCATTGTAATAGGAAGTCAACAAAAAATGCTTGTCTTTCAGGGACACAAAACTTGCGAGCTCCAGCGATTCGTCTTTGTATTCAAGGTCTATGGCTTCTGATCTGACAAAATTGAGCTTCTTGTCGTACAATTCTAAGGCTGCTTTGTGCGACTTGTTGCTCAACAGCCATTCGGGTATCCGACAGCGCAAGGCATAATATCCTTGCTGGTCACTATGAACGATCGCGTGAATCGAGCCGGGATTTTCTGGCTTGTGCGGGGCGCCCCATTGGAGATTCCAAGGCTTTTGGGCCAATGCAGTACAGAAGAAAAGCAGACCTGCCACAAGAGAAAGATAGACTTTTGAAATAGGAGACATGATGGTTTTGTTTTAATTTTGCGGAGAAGGAGTTCAAGGCATTTTTTGCCGGCACTGGCTATATTGCTTACAACCAGTGCCGGAAGTCATTAATGATTAAAAATAGGTTGCAATGGAGACTCCTATGACATTCTTCCCATCATAGCCATAATCGCCTTTGTTGCTGTCCAAATTGAGTAATAAACTGGCTCGAATGGTGTAAACACGGCCTTTTACAAGACCTTTTATACCTGCAGTAAAATGTGGCCCAAATGCTTTGTTGTCGCCCAAATCGCTTGAACTAATACGATTGTAAGCAAACCCTGCACCGATATGACCTCCAAAACCTTCCAGTTCCTGATTGCCGAAATGTAATTCAGCATCAATCGGCAATTCAAAGGCAAAAGAAAGGTCGCCTCCCACACGAGAATTGACCGAACCGCTGACCCCCAAGGTTGGGCTGGCAGCCAAACGCAAGGAGAGTTCATCGCTTATTTCTTTCAACCGGATTGAAGGGATGTAAGTAACCCCATAGGCGATGGCACTATTGTCATCTTCTTGGGCAGTGGAAGGAGCCATGAATAAGGTCGCTCCGATGCCATGTTGAAAACCTGCGCCAACACTACTTTTCTTCTTCATTTTAGTGCTCAAGTCATGGCCTGACGATTCTTGGGCATCGTAGATACCCTTTAGGAAGTATGAGAAATTAACTCCCGTAAATTGGGCATTGCTGGCGTATGAAAAGCCAATAATGAGGCAAATGGGCAAATAAAATTGCAGTTTGTTTTTCATGTTGAATATTTTGTGTAATTGTACGCGTGAAATTATTGTGAAAATAATCCGGGTGCTATTGGTAGCTCATTTTGAACGTGCCCTCCGTCAAGGAGACTGTTGCATTGCTCGAAATTGACTGACACACCAGCTCAAAAGTACCTTCGATGCTTTTCGCTGCGATGTCATGTTTTGTGACAACAATCTTTCCTGATTTTGCACCGTAGGTGGTGATCGCCAAATAGGTGTAGTAGGCATCCAGCGTTGATGGGTCGTTGGTAGGGAAGGTGTAGGTCCCAGGCTGAGCGTCAATGGGCAGTCTTAGGCTCAAAGAAGTGCTGCCGTTGCTCTTTGAAGCTGACAGCCAAATCACATCCCCCATGCCGATCCCTTGGCTGAAAGTGGGCGACAGGTCAACGCCGTCAATTTTGACTGATATGCCATTGGGAATTTCGATGATATCGTCAATGTCAGCGTCTTTTTTACAGCTTGTGAAAAGACAAAGGGAGAACAGGCCTGCAAGCAGGCAGCATTGAATGGGTTTCATAAAATTTAAATTGTTTGGTTGAAATGGTTGAAAAATATTGGATTTGAGGGGTTTGTCTCAGCGGCAGAAAAGCCATTTTCACTATGATCGAGCTTGCCGCAAATACCTTACCCTCTGTAAGTAATCTTATAATGCAGGCATTTAAAAATGCGAGCCAATTGTAGGAGGCCGATTGCCAATTTTTGATAGAAATGAGGGCCATCCTAATTCCGAATGTTAGGAACAGAGTGGCCCCCATTTTTTCAAACTCCTATTACTCCTTTACTACCTTGGCTATGCCAGTCAATTGTCCGTTCAACCAAAGCTGGACAAAATATATCCCGGATGGCAACTGACTCAAGTCCAACAACTGCTCGCTTAGGCCCGCTTGCATTTGTAAAGAAAGCGCAGTGCGGCCTTGCGTGTCTGCGATTCGGATATGAGTGGTCTCCGTCGAGGTTTCAGGCAGGAAAATACTAAACTTGCCAGTAGTCGGGTTGGGCATTACCTGGAGCAAGTTGACTGTAGGCTCATCGGTGGCGATAAATATTCCACACTGCAGAAATTCAAATTCCACCTCCTTTACACATCCCCCGCAATCTGTCTCTACTTTGTACTTGGTTTCAGGCCAAATGACAGACAAAGTGGCATCGGTTGCTCCACCTATCAATATCCAAGCATTACTAGACTGGTCGAATTTGTACCAAGTATAGGTACAGTTGCTGCCAGAGGGTGGGTTGATGTTCACAGCCGTCAAAGTCACTGTTTCGCTTTCGCAGCGAAAACAAGGGCCTAGTACCACGGCCTGCACGGGAGGGCCGATGGTTTCAACGTTGGACTTTTTGACCTGATCGTTACAACAATCGTCCGTTACCACCACATAGTAATTGCCAGAATAATCTCCTTGAAGGCTTGCGTCTATATAGTCAAATACGCTTAGCGCGCCAGCAATATCCGAAGAGGTGTGGATAAGGTTGCCATCCTTGAACCATTCAACGGTGACCCCACACGCTGAAGCATTCAGAATGTCTACCTGGAGCCCCACCCCTGTTTCAACACAATAGTCAAGCGGCGCAGCCGTCAGCACACTGATCTCCAGCGCATCATATACGTCAATCATTATAATAACCTCGTCGTCCTGGCAAACACCGTTTGTTTTCGTCACCTTGTACCAAGTGTCCTGGTAGAGTTTGTTTGTGTTGAAGAGCGGATTCATGTTGCCTGCCGTGGTCACGGGTGTGTAAAAACTGCCCGTCGTTCTGACATGCCATCGCCACATGGGCGACCCAGATGGCAGGGCTGCACATTCAGGAGCATAAAGGATCTGAGCGTCTTCTCCGGGGCAGAGCGGCGGTACATCGGGGGACAGCAGGGTCAAAGTGCCAGCGTCCGCATCATTGTCATATATCCTGATTGAATACTGACAAGGGATGTCGCCACAAAGTTGGCTGACGACAGCGGTATAATGGTACTCCCGCCAACAATTGTCTGGCCCGGCGTTGGGTGCGCCAGCAAAACTCAAGCCGGTAGCAATCAACGTATTGTTCGTTTGACCTTGCAATATGCCAGCATCATTATACCATTGAATGGAAGAAGTACAGTTGTCGACAAAGCTCGCCGTCATCGTTACAAGGGATGGTACGGAATTAGAGCATAATTGCGAAGGCGAAGTGGCGGTGATGCTGCACGCCGCTGGCTTGCAGAGGGTGACCGTAGCCACATTGGAAAATATCTGCCAGCAAGAACCGCCACAAGTTCCTTGTAGCACTTCGGCATACACGCATACATTGCCCGTAAGGTATTTGGGCAAAAGCACCAGGTCATCGCAGCCGTTGGTTACTTGATAAGGGCTACCCCAGGCCGGGTCGCCAATGGGCGGGCAAGGGGCATAAGTGACATACCAGCGTACTTGTTGAATGTCCGGCAGCGCACCGCAGCCAATGAGCGGCACATTGAATTGTGCGGCACTTTCACATACTTCCGCATCTTCCACTTCTATCTCGTAACAACAGGGCACATCTAGAGTGAAAGGTAAATTGCAACTCACCTGGCCGTTCGGACATTGGCAAGTAAGCGTAACGGTGGAGAAAAAATTGACGGGAATACAGCCAGTGGCAACGGTAATTGTGCCGGTTACGGTGCCAAAATTGCCGCTCCAAGTTGGCGGATTGCCCACAATGACTACACCTGGTTGAGTGGTGCTTACCGTCAAGTCGCAGGCACCCGTTGAGCCAGTCAGGTTTTCTACGGTCTGTATAAAAGTAAATACCCGTGGATCGGAAGTACATTCGATATCTGCTAAGCTGTTTTCTCCACAAAGGCACTGAACTTTAACCAGTATATTGCAGGAAGCAAGGTTGCCCGCCACGTCGAGGGCCGAAAATGCAACCGTAGTAGTACCGCATGGGAAGTTGCTCCCGCTAGCATGCGAACCAACGATGGTAACAGCCGTGCATTCGTCCGTGGCTGTTGCGGTACCGAAAAATACGGGCGCCTGGCCTATACAGGAAGCTATTTGAACCACTGGCGGCGAGGGCGGGCAATTGATCTCTGGAGGGGTATTGTCTACTACCGTCACAGTGAAGAAGCAGGTCGCGGTGTTTCCTGATTGATCCGTGGCTTGGCAAATCACGGTGGAGGCACCAAGGTTAAACACGGTCAATTGTGGGTCGCACAACACTGTAACTGGTCCACAATTGTCTGTGGCTGTCACAACGGGGCTGAAGTTTGCAGTGCAATCTGGGGTATTGGTGCTGAGCGTAATGTCGGATGGGCACTGAATAGTGGGCGGCGTCATGTCTGGAAATACCTGTACTGGAGCCATAAATGTGGCGGTGCAGCCGGTAGCATCGGTCATAGTGACACAAAAGGGGTGTATGCCCGGAGGGAAGGAGGGGATGGTTACGTTGTCGCCCGTAGCATCTGTGCTGTTGTCACAAAAAAAATCCCAGCTATAGGTGAACGGTCCAGTGCCACTGACCGGATCGGCCTGCAAGATAAATCCGTTGCAAGGCGGAATTGGCTGCGAAGTGAAAGTCACGGCGCAATTGATGGGGTTAAACTGGTCGCAAAACGTCTGAAGCAATGAAAGGCTCGATGGTATAGGATCAATATCTAAAAGTGGCTCACTCGTCAATTTGGAGAAGGGTGAATGTGGCAGCACTGGTGGCACGAGCGACTGAATGACAGGAGTGTACGATGCGATGCAGTCAAGATTGTTCAACCATCCGTCCGGGTCGGTCTTCATCGCAAAGATCCGAGCGGCCCCGTTACTATTTGCCAGAAAAGTCGAGCCTACCCAAGCTCCTCCATCCGCCGTTGCGTCCAACACGACGGGCAATTGCCGGGGGTAGGTGCCTGCGCCAAGTGTGCCTTGCGGTCGTCTTCCCCACAAAAAGCCGCCCGTGGTGGAGAACTTCATCAGCGTAGTGGTTCGGATACCGCCAGAAAAACCGTTGGTGCTGCCGAGCGCCAACAAATTCCCGTCAGAAGCGAATTGGAGGTCAACAAAATCAAGCCCCAGGTTGAATAGCCCAGAAGTGGGTACCAAATCAGCCCAGCTAATAATGGGAAAGGGAATGGGCGGCGAAAAGGTTGCTTTAAACAAAAACCCTTCCACGATGTCGCTGCCATTATTCAGGTCATAATAGCCGCTCACGTATGCTGTGTTGTTGTTTTGGAGTACCAAGCCCGTAGGGTAAGGGATTTCGACGGTCGAATTGGTTTTCATGTCCAATTTGCCCTTGGCGTATGGAAGTACGCCGTAATTGCTGCTAAATAAAGTCGTGCCCAAATGATGCACGTTGGCTGAATCCACCCTCGACACGACAAAAAATTGGGCGTTGTTTCCCACTTTCTGCTGCGCCATCTTATAGGGGAATTGAGAAGTTTGAATACCCGCACTGCAGATTGCCTGTACCACCGGAGTGCAGGTCATTGGGTCAGCCTCGATAAAGAAAATATCCTGAGGAACGTCAACGGTCGGGTCTGTGATGTCCTTGTAGGTAGCAAGCACTACCATGCGCTGGTTGTCTTCCCGTTGCAGACAATCTACGCTGCGCATATCTGCTTTTTCTGAAGGGATGAACTTATATGCTTGCAGTACCCCGGCATGGTCCACCCTGGCCAACAATATGCCCAAGCCAAAGGATTGCGAAAGTGTGGTCATGGACAGGAAATACCCCTGCGAAACCCCGGCAGCATTGAATATTTCGGTGATCTGAGCCAATGATTTGTACTCCTCATCGAAGGGAATGATAAAAGCTGTCTCTGCAAATCCTGGAACGGTAAACCCTGTCAACTGAACCGCGCCCATCAGGTCACCGTCATCGTCCAGGCGGAAAAAACAGGCTTCCATTTGGGGAGTAGCTGTTTGCCGTACCCCAATGCCAACATATTCGCCATTGCTGGCCTGTAGCCCATCGCACAGGACGTAGTTTTGGAGCAACATGGTGTCTTCCGGGAATAGGGTGCTGTATTGTTGCCCGTAAATAGTGCTTCCAAGCAACAAGAGGCAGGCACCGATAAGAGCGCATATTTTTGTCATGGTAAATGATTTTTTGAATTGAATGGAAAGTGCAAGACCAAAATGACCTCGCGGTAATTTGGGGGTTAAATTTGGCAAGGCACAATGGTCGTGGTGTCTGAGTCGGTGCAGCCCGTGGCGGGGTCGGTCACTGTTACCGTGAAAGTAGTACCATCAGCAGGTGGCGTGTAAGTGATGCTACATCCTGTGCCCGTGTGTATACCTGTAGAATCCGTCCAGGTCCAGTTGTAGATGAACGTACTGGGGTCGCCGCCGCAAGTATTTTTCGTGCCAGTACAGGCATTTAGTGTAATAGACTCGCCGGTATATGGGCAGCCAGATGGGCAACCGATAACCGCTACCAACTCGCAGACTTTCAAGCAATGCCGAGGGGTTTGCGTTACCTGACAGCCGTTCGTGATGTCCACCCAATAACAGGCCTCCTTGGTGGCATAAAAGGTGAAAGAAGGCCCGTTTTGAACCTCTAGCCCATCGCAATACCAGATGTAGGTGTAAGGCCCGGACACAACCACGGAAAGCCACGTGCCGCCGTCTTCTTTGCAGATCTGAGTCAACCCAGCAATTGCATCAACGGGAGGTGGCTGTATGAATTCAATCCGAATCTCGTTGCTGAATTCAGGCTCGCAGCCCGAAGGTGTGTGGAACGGATAACAGGCAAGGCGGTAATAAATGGGTGGAAAACCCGAAGGCCAAACCCAGTCCCCCGGCAGTTCGTTTGTGTTCTGGATCTCGTTGGTGATACCCATGTCCGTCCACGTCGTATGGTCAAAAGAATACTGCCACCGTGGGACACATTCGTTGTACGGAGAAACAATCGCCAGCGATGCATCATTGCCCGGGCAAATGGAGTAGCAAATCGTGCCCGCCGGGCAAGGCGACACGGGCGGTTCGAGCGTGGTGCAGAGGGGGTCTTTGTCAATCGTACCAGGTTGCGGCACAGGGTCAACCGTTATACATGCCGAGAAAGACAGCATCTTTGAGCAGTGGTGTACCTCGGCTTTAAAACAGATGCTTGGGACACTTGCCGTGACGCCCATCACAGTGAAACTGCTTTGGTTGTCCCACATTGGGTTGTGTATGCCATTTTGATACCATTCAATGGTGGTAGCCGCTCCCGGAACATTTACAAACGGGTCGGGAGAGTTGAGTGTCACGGTTAAATCAGCCACATCGCCTTCACAAAGTGTACCGTTGAGCAAGCCCGGCTGCGCTACCGCAATGTTCACCGTGGCTGGACTGATTGGGCAACAAATGCGCAACACATATTCGTCGCTGATGTATTCGCAAACCCCTAGCATGGGGTCTGTCACGCTGATTTTTGCCCGATAGGCCCTGTCCACAAACCCGTCAGGATTGGCCAGAGAGCAATCCCCCGGTACGCTCGGAGCCACGAAACAAAAGCCGATGAAAGGCGGGTTGGGTTCAGCCAGCCAGCCTGTGCCGTCGTCGTTGTGTTCCCACACGATGGTCATGCCGGGCGGTGGCTGTGGGGTTACCCCATCTTTTTTCACGCAAAAATGTACCGGGTTGCCGGAGCAGATTTCTGTCAGTAATGGCGAACTATTGGGCAGTTGGCCGCGCAATTCCAGACTGCAGCCCACTAAATTTGGATATATCAACTCGGCATCCGAGCACACAAAATTGCTGGTGTTGCCCGGCAGGAGCGAAAAGCCCGAAAGTGTGCCATGGTTGCCGCCGGGAGTGGCATCCTCTGCTTGAGTGATGGTGTTCAAGCCAAAGGGCACCCCTTGATCTAGTTGCCAATAAGCTACTAACCCCGTTTCGTTACCACCTTGCAAACAGCTGCCGCAATCGGTGATGTCGGCTGTAGGTAGTGCGTAGTTCCAAAGCCGCACTTCGTCTACGGCCCCCAACCAGTCTTGTCCGGGGGTAGCACCGCCACCCCAGTGACCCAAACGGAAAAGGGTAGTGTTGAGGGTACCAACATACGTTTTGGTGAAAATGGACGCACAGTCCAAAAACACTTCTAAGTTGTTTCCATCCCGCACTACCGAGATTTGGTGCCAGTTTCCATCGCGGAGCGTGGTGGTGCTCATAATGTCCGCAGCCGCCGGCCCGCCGGGAAAAACGTAGACGGCAGGCAAGCCCCCACATTCACCAACTTCGAAGCGGCTGCCCGAGCCGCCCAGCGCAAAAAGCCGCTGAAAATTGCCGCCGCAACCGCCGCCGCTCGTGCCATCGGAGCGAAACCACATTTGTACCGTGAAATCTGAATTGGGAGCGAAACTGGCCGGTAGCGGGCTGAGGGTCACAAAATCGCCGTTCCCATCAAAGTGGAGCGAACGATTTTCACATTGAGCAAGCAAATGCTGGCAGACAATCGAACATAAAAATAGGAGAACAAGTCTGTGCATGGTCAAGTTGTTTTTAGAGAATGAAGAAAATAGGCGGCAAATGGGATTTCTCACTGAATACAGAGATAGTATCCATAGGTGTTGCCTTTGAGGATACAATGCAGCCATGCAGAAATGCGAGTGCATTCAGGAGCT
>ENA-ORBV01001292-ORBV01001292.1-microbial-mat-metagenome-genome-assembly--contig:-NODE-1292-length-56122-cov-175.010581_pt1 | contig 56122 bp, 39 predicted proteins | sample MGYA00237777_ERZ505514 | MGnify/ENA primary metagenome ERZ505514 (study PRJEB26160, sample SAMN06269048) | microbial mat metagenome | isolation source: Oligotrophic lake microbial mat | place... | reverse complement strand
ACATGACAGGCCAAGCGGTGATGCGCGCCCCTTGACCGCGCCAATCCGCAGCGTAGACTGGCCAAAAAGGGGCTTTGGATTTCCTATCCTTTTATCCTTGAAAGCAATTCCTGCAGCGCTTCATCGGATCGCACCAGGGCCGGCACGCACAGGAGTTCAAGGTCTTCCTCGTCCAGTCCCACCTGGGCGCCGAAACGCAGGGCAGTGCGCCACATGGGCCGCTCCGTGAGCGCCGCCAGCGCGAGCAATCGATCCGCCTCGACCGCACCCAAAAAACGCACGAAGTCCGGCCGCCAGGTCAATCGCCGACCCGAGAACTGCCCAACCAGATCGAGGCCCCAGGCGTCATCGTCATCGTTCTTGAGCATGAGGACCGGACCGACATCAGCCACCGGGTCCGACGCCAGCCAGCGCTCAAACGCCAAGCGTCCCAGTGTGCAGTCCAGATGGGTCGGATGCACAGGCCGCCCGACCGACGCCTTCAGCGCCCGCGCCAGACACAGATCCGCCCACAAGGCCGTTTCCCCATCCGGTCGCGGCCAACCGATCCGCACCCCGATCGCCACCTTCGAAGCCCGTGCCATGCGCGTCCCCTGTGGTTGACAGGCGTGCATTCTGGCCCCGAGACGCGACGTTATTCGTCGCGGTTTGGGTTGGATGACGGACGGGTTTCCGTCATTGGCATCGGGTCCAGTATCGGTTGTTTCGAAGAGAAGAGGAGCGAGTGGATGTCACCGGGATCCGCGACAGCGCAATCAGTGACCTCATCTCCACCTAACCAGGGGAGCGGCAGCTGGCTGCAATCCTGCCTGGGCCGCCGACGGTGCTAAGAAGGGAAGGCTTCAGTGGCCCGCCACGCTGCAAGCACACGTTTGTCCGTATGCTGGCCCGCGGGTTTCCGGCATCCCGGAGTCGCGGGTGGACGTTCCGTATGGCATCACGATCAAATCGGGAGAAGCTCAAATGAACTGCCGCACCCACTTGCCCGCACTACTTGCCGTCCTGGTCGTTTCCGCGCCATGCGTGGCAGTGGTCGCGGCTGGTATAGAAACGCATCCCGTCTTGCGCGTCGTGGGCGGCGGACCGAATGGCGACGACAATGGCCAGATATACAGCTGCACAGGCATCCAGGCGGCAGTATCGGCGGTGATCTGCGTACGCGCCGGAGCAGCGGCCGGCGGCAGCGGCACGACGGCGGCACCGCTGGCATCCATCAACACCGCCATCGCCGCCGCAAAGGCCGGCGACATCGTGCAGGTCGCCGCCGGCAGCTATGTCGAGAACGTCGCGCTCGGTGCATTCAACAATCACAGCGGCAAGCATCTGACCCTGCTCGGCGGATTCAATTTCAGCTTCGCCCAGCGCGACGCGGGCCTGTATGTGTCGATCATCGACGGCGGACTGCTGAATCCGGCTGTGCAACTGCATGTGGATTCTGCGCAGACGACCACACTCGACGGATTCGAGGTCATCCGCGGCGTCGGGCTCGGCACATCGTTCAAGGATGGTTACGGCTATGGCGGCGGCGTGTACGCCGCGCTGGACGGCAACGGAACGATCGTCATCTCGCACAACTACGTGCACGGCAACCGTACCGCCGACCACACCCAGGCCGACACCCGTGGCGGCGGCATCCATAGCCATAGCCAGAACTTCGGCGGCGCGACGGGGACGATCCGCATCGAGGACAACCGTGTGGTCGGCAACCTGGCCGGAAAGGGCGCCGGCATCAATGTGAGCGGCCGCCAGGCGAGCCTGCTGCGCAACCTGGTTGCCGACAACATCTGCCACAGCGACCATGGCGGCGGCATCTATGTGTCCACCGGTTCCACGACCCTGCGCCAAAACATAATCCGTGGCAACGTGGTCGGCGCCACGGTCGGCTACGGCTGGGGCGGCGGCGTCCTCATCGCCGCGGCTAGCGCCGAACTCGAGGGCAACCTGATCACCGACAACTACACGCCAAGCGAGGGTTCTGCCGTGTTCTGGGACGAAGGCGCAGTCGGCACGATGAAGAACGATCTGATCGTCGGCAACCGGTGTCCGCTCGACAATCGCCTGGCCTCGGTGTTGTACGTCGACGGAGGACCCGGCGGACCCTCGTCGGTGGCAATCGAGAACGTCACCGTCGCCGATCACCTATGTCCCGGTGCCGATCCGGGCGCCGTCGTCCTGATCGAAGACGGCTCGGCGATCTCCATCCGCAACTCGATCTTCTGGAACAACACTGGCAGCAGTTTCGCGACACTGACTGGCGCCACCTACACCATCACGCATTCGATCACCGCCGCGAGCGGCACGGGCAACCTGCTCGCCGATCCGCTGTTCGCCACAGCGCCGGGCGACTACCACCTGCGTTCGATGCACGGCCGCTACACGCCCGGCGGCTGGGTGATGGACGCCGTCACCAGTCCAGCGATCGACGCTGGCGATCAGGCCTCTGACTATTCGCAGGAGCCGCAACCGAACGGCGGCCGCATCAACCTCGGCGCCTACGGCAACACCGCCGAGGCGAGCCGGAGTTTCGAGATCGGCAGCCTTCTCTTCGCCAACGGCTTCGAACAGTAGACGCGAGAAAACCGGGGTCAGTGACTGAGGTTTCCCCACGTTTCCCCGCTGCAAGACAAGGGCTTAAATCGTAGCCTCTGGGAAAAACCAAGCGTGCATGGTGAGGTGGTCTGCTCTTTGTCGCCAAACACAGAGGGAGGTCCTGCCATGCACGCAGTCAAATTGTTGCAGAAGTGTTTGCGCTCCGCGCTGGACCCGATGCATGCGCGTCGGCGCGATGCATTACTCGGGTCGGTGGCTGCATTGATCGAGGGGCGACGACTGGTACTGATGGACCTGGCGCGATCCTGGTCGGGTTGCGAACGAGTTGCCACGCCACTGAAGCGCGTCGATTGTTTGTTGAGCAATGTGCATCTCGCTGATGAGCGCGAGTTAATTTAAACGGCGATGGGTCGGTGGTGCCGGTGTCAGCCGCAGTCGGCGATCATTGTGGATGGGTCGCCAGTGAATCGGCGCGGTAACTACTATCTGCTGTGCGCGGCTTTAGCGGTGGGTGGACGGGCGCTGACGCTGTGGGAGCGCGTGACGCCGGCCAAAGAGTGCAATGCGCCGCAGCATGAGCAAGCGCCGTTGCGTGCACTGGAGCTGATGATGCCCGTTGGCGCGACGCCGGTACTGGTGACTGATGCAGGATTCAAATTACCCTGGTTCAAGGCGGTGTCCGCAACGGGCTGGCACTGCGTCGGCCGATTGCGCGGAAGCGCGCTGGTTAAGCCTGTTGGGGCTGTCGATGCAGCGGATCAGTGGGTGCAGTGCAAGCACTTGCATGCGCTGTCGCGTCGGAAAGCCAAAGCGCTTGGCAATTTCGAGATTGTGCGCAGGGACTGCGCACCGAACCATCGTCTCCCGGCATCGGGTCGGATGGCAGCTTCTGCAAAACGATCGCTGGAGGCCTAAATCGAGCGCAGTGAAGTCGCTCATCAGGAGCGTCGCAAATGCCGTGCTCACAAGGTAATTTTATGGGGAATCATCAGACTCTGCCGCCTGTTTTCGCCTGTTTTCCCGGGAATCGATTCTTTGGGCACGGGAATGGCCATCGCAAAACGCTTTAGCACGCCACGCTAGATTTTCTTCAGGAAATCAGGATGTCGGCTGAAGACCTGCGTTCGCCAATCCGCTTGGGTCCGATCGAGGCCATCGACAGCTAGGTTGGGTAGATAGCCACAGGCGCGATTGCGGCCGTGTTGTTTTGCGAGATACAGGGCGCGATCGGCGACACCGACGACAAAGTCGAGACTGAACAGGTCCGCGCGTTCGCGATAGAACGGGTATACCGACCAACCCACGGAGGCTTTCGGTTCGATCAACACGCCGCTGTCCAGTTCGACATTGATGTGCGCTATTTCGTCCACAATGTCTTCCGCCAATTTCTTGCCTTCGTCGCGATGTCGGCGCACTCCGAAGTAAACGAATTCCTCTCCGCCGAAACGGAATATCAAGTCCTCCTTGCGCTTGAAACTCAAGAGCCGGTTTGCGACTGCCTTGAGCACGACATCACCCGCTGCATGCCCGTGTTGATCATTGACGCGTTTGAAATGATCGAGGTCAATCACGCAGACAAAAAGATCCACCGCATCTTCGGCCTTCGCCCCAGGGGCTTTGGCATCCAGCCCAATGACCTCATCGCGCATCCATTCGCCGAAGCGGTGACGATTCCAAAGACCGGTCAGTGGATCGGTGGTCGCCGCGATCAGCAGCGCCTCGGTCTTGATCGCGACCAGCCGCTCAAGCTCGGCACTGCGCGCGCGAAGCGCACGAACGCGCCACTGCACGCCAATCCATGCCAGCGCCAGACCCAGGATCCAGAATGCAACCAGTGCCCAGCTGCGTCGATACCAGGGCGCGGAGACCGTAATCGGCACCGAGGCAACACCGCCGCTGACTCCGGCCGCGTCCAGCGCTTCCACTTCGAACACCAAAGCTCCGGCCGGCAGATTGGTGAAATCGCGCCGCGTTTCGTTACTCCAGTTGCTCCAGGCTTCATCGCCGGGTTGGTGACGAATGCGCGAGCGGTAGCGATTCATCTCGGGGGCATGGTAGCTGGGCAAGGCATACCCGAATCGGAGGTTTGAGCCCTCCTTCACCGCGACCGCCGGCACCCTACCCGCGCCAGCAAACAACGCACCTTTGTCGGTCGACACTTCTCGAATCAGCACCAATGGCGGCTTCGCGCGCGGCAGCTCGACTTTCGGATCCACCCTGACGATTCCGGAGTCCGCAGCCAGCCAGATAATTCCGTCAGGATCCGCATGAATCGAGCGGGTGATGCCAATACCGGCGATTTCATCAAAGACGCTGGCCTGCAAACGGAACACGCCGGCAATGTCCCGCTTCAGGAGTTTTACTCTCCCGGCTGAACCGCTGACGAGCATTTGCTTATTGTCGATGATTTTCGCGGCGGTGATCCCCCCGGTCTCGGCGAAGGGAACGGCAGCGCTGGGCTCAAACCGTCCTTCCCGAAACTCGAGGAAGCCAGCGCCCTTAACCAGGAACAAGACCCGGTCATCGAGCGTCTCTGCCGTGATCGTTCCCTGCGGCAATCCGGCCTCCTGACCAAACTCCGAAACCGTAGCGTCTTTCAGGTCCAGCTCGCTTCCCAGATGCAGGTGCGCGACCCGGCCCACGAATGATCCGAGCCAAAGCGTGTGCGGATCGGTTTGTTTGATGGAGACCACATCGAAAGAAAGCTTCTGCCTGGATTCTTCCGTCCAACGTTCCGCATTCAAATTCAGTCGAACGATGCCCTTGCGAAGGCCGGCCCATACCCCGCCTGCCTCGCCTGCGACCGCGGCAACCATGAACACAACTTCTTCCGGCAATGCCGGCTTGTTCTCGCGCAGCGGCCAAAGTCCGCGCACCGTTGCGGTGTAGTCAACGCCATGTACCTGACCCATTTCCATGATGACTTCGGTCTTGGTGGGCATCTCCTGCAGCGTCCAACGCGCAGAGTGCTGAGTGGGAACCAGCACAAACGCGCTTCGCCCTCTCCAGGTCGATAGCCCAGAACTTGTTCTTGTCAGGGAAAGCGACTCGCCATAAACCGATTCGGGCATGGGGAAAATCGACAAGCGCGAGGGGTACTCGATGCGCGAAATCGCCGTTCGCCAGGCGACCCAAAGTCCGCCTTCGCGGTCAAACATGAGCGCTTGTGCCCCCGGCGCAACGCCCAGATCGGATGCTTCAATGCGATCCTGGAGCGCGCCATTCGCACCCAGAATCGCCACTCCGCCATTTTCCTCCGGCAGCACCAGTCGCCCAGGAATGGGCTGCAGGCCAACGCCGATGGGGAAGTTGACGCGCTCAAGAGAAGGTTCGGACCGGCTATTCGGCGTGGTTCCGCGGCCCCACTCCCAGATCCCCACGGGTTCCTTGGTGATGACCGTGAAGCGCCCGTCCACCGACTCCACCAGTGTGAAGATGCCGATGTCGGCAAATGCTTCGCCGCCTGGGACCAGCTTGGGACCATCAAGCAACACTTGGCTCAGCCCGACGCCGTCTTCCTGCACATAAATGGCATCGTGGCCCTGAAACATCCGTCCAAATCCTGTCTGGGAGCGAAATCCTCTGAACCTTTCTGCTGAGGAACACACCAACAGGGAAGTCGAACGCGCGCACCATTGCCGGGCGTCTTCGGCAAACTCCCAGAATTCTGCGCTGCCACGCAATCCACCCGGAATTTCGCGCCCCGGATCTTGAGCCCGCTCAGGCGCGAGCGCGTCAGGGAAGACCCGCAGATACTCGGCGCCGCCGACCACCAATCCACCGGAACGTGGCGCGCCCAGCATCGTGATCGCGCCGTGGCTATCTAATTGCAGTCGCCGCCACTGACGCCCATCAAACTCCAGTATTCCCGATCCATCGCCCGCGTAGATCAATCCCTCTTTCGACTGTGCCAACGCATAGAACGGCGGATGCGGATAGCCCTCGCCGACTTGAAGCTCGCGTACGCCCCAGGTTCTCGCTGGCAGAGCGCCCATTTCTGCTGCGCCCGCGACCGCGAAGACCATCACACCAAGAAAACCAAGGAGCAGTCGAAGCATCGTCATGCAGGTCGGGCCGGGACAGTCTTCGCACCATAGATACTCGGGCATTGACCTGCAACCGGCGTACGCGTAGCCTTGCCTGCGATGCGGCCTGGTCCGCAGTCGGTCACACTATTCTCAGGGGATAGAACAATGCGCACGATAGGAAACGAGGACAAACTGCTTCCAGTCCCGGCATCGCTGCTTGGGCAATTGCAGAACTTAAGCAGCACAGTCGAGAGCGTAAATCAGATTGGGCCAACGACGCCCCCCCCGGCTCCACGACCGACTCCGGGTCCCACTCCGATCCCACAGCTGAGCAATCTCGCTGACGATTGATCGATGCGATTTGCTGACATCGACCTGGCGCTGAATCCCCGCGCCAGAGTCGCTGTACACGACGGTTTGGAAGCGTCGGAGTTTTTGGTGGAGGCGCCGATAAAAGGGGCAGCATTCTCATCCGTCGTCGTACAGGCCAACAACTTTCCAAGCGCTCATGCGTTCCTGCAATCGACCCTGATCGAGGGCCGTCAAGATGTGCAGCTGTCCACACAAGGGGCGGCTGAACTTCTGCGTATAGGCCTGTTTGCTCCCTGTGACGCCATCCCGCAAACGGTACGCTACGACATTGCGAACGTCGGCGCAGTGGGTTCGGCTGCGGCACGCCTGCGAAGCGAAGTGGAGGCACTGTCTGCCGAGCCGGTCCACAGCCAGGGTCTTCGCCTGCCCGAGGAATGGCAGGAGCCCACACTGCGTTTTGTGTCGCACCACCGCGGCAGCATCTGGGCGCCCGTCAGGACGGAATCGAACGCCGCCGCGATCGAAAACAATTCCGAGGACGATGAGCTGGCTGAAACCTGGACACCGGGTATGGAGCTGGACGCTGCCGATACGCGCGCGCAATTCGAGCGCGAAGGGTTTGCGATCCTGGAACATTTGCTGCCAGCGGCACATGTGTTGGCATTGGGTCGATATTTTCGCGCGCTCGCAGACGAGGGCTTTCTCGCGCGGGATGATGAGGGCGGAACGCGTCGGTTCATCGCCCACAATCACCCGATCGCCAATTTCTGGCACGACCAGTTGAACGAAAGAGTCGCGCAATTGGTCGGGCAGCGCACGAAGCCGTCTTACTCCTTTGTATCGGTGTACTCAGAAGGTGGCGATTTGTTTTGGCACACCGACCGACCGCCCTGCGAGTATACGTTGACGCTGCTGATGGACTACGCGCCCCTGACTGAGGATGGGCGCTCGTCCTGGCCTTTGAAGGTCCGCGGCCGCGATGGTGCGCTCAACGCCATTCAACAACGCGTTGGCGAGGCGCTGATCTTCAAGGGACGCGAGTTGAAACACAGCCGCGACGTATTGCCCGCCGGTCATCGCTCAAGTTCATTGTTGTTTCATTTCGTCAATGAGGACTACGACGGAGTCATGGGATGATGGCTGCAGTGCCCAAGGCTGCACCGCCGCGCCGGCTCGCAGTGTTCACCGTGCTGTATTGCGCAAACGTTTCACGTCTGACCCGAAGCGCAGACGCCGGTCGCGCTCGGCGGATGACTGTTCGTTCCTTGGTCCAATATTCATAGATGCTCATGGCCGCAGCAGTGGAACAATTAGTTTCGGAGCCGGAACCTCCACCTCTGGTTCACCGCGTCGAAGCCTTCTTCAAACCCCTGGGCGATGCGATTGCGGCCGACGTGGGCGAAGATCGTGCGGACGTGTACGCGCAACTTGAGCGGGTCGCAGCAAAACACCTTCAAGCCTTCAATCCTTCCGCGCATATTTCGCATGCGGACTTGATCGATTACGTATTGAGTGCTGAAAAACTCTGCCCACAAGCCGACTTGGACGGGAAATTTTCCGAGCCGCCAGTTTCCCTCTATCGCGGCGAGCACTTCGACATTTCCGCGCTGACCTGGATCGATGGCACCACCAGCATTCATCAGCATGGATTCTGCGGGGCGTTTCACGTGCTTGCGGGCTCCAGCATCCACAGCCGCTATCGTTTTCAGCCATGGCAAGCCCCTGTGTTCAAGCAACGCGCCATCGCCGGACAACTGCAATTGCAGGACATTGAAGTGCTGCAAGCCGGCGATACCCGTATCATTGCGCGCGGTGATGAACTGATTCATGCCTTGTTTCATATGATTCGGCCTTCGGTGACGATCGTCATTCGCACCATCACCGATGATCCCAACACGGAAATACAGTACGACTACCGCTGGCCTGGGCTGGCGCAAAATCCCTTTCAACGAAACCCGCCAACGCTTCGCAAGCTGCAATATTTGCGCATGTTGCGTGTGCTGGATGAAAACAGCTTTGATGCACATCAGACGCGGGTATTGGGAAACGCCGATCTGTATCTGGCGTACACACTCATTTACGAACAGACGATGGTCAGCGCCGACCTCGCCCAGACGCGGCGATTGTCAAACCTGTGCACCTCGCTACCGCAGGAGCAGCGCGACCTCGTGTTTCAAGCCGCGCACAATGACTTGCTCAGCCGCACCCTCATCGACCTTCGGCGCAAGCTGCACCATCCGGAGCACCGATTCCTGCTCGCCATGCTGCTCAACGTATTCGATCGCCGCGAGCTGCTGAGACTGGTGCAGAGAGAATTTCACACCAGCGATCCGGCCGCGAAAATTGTCGGATGGGTGGCGGAAATGACCGGCAATACCGATCGCTTCTCCAACCTGATCGGCCTCGACTTCAACACCACCGCGCTCGACATGCTGGCGGCGATGTTCAGTGGCCTCAGCTTGACCCAAACCTTGGCTCAATTGACCCTGCGCTTTGGCGACACCGCAGTCATCGAACAGCGCGACGCGCTTACGGCCCTTTTCCACGCACTCAAGAGCTGCGCGCTGTTTCATCAGGTATTTGTCGATTTGCCTGAGTAGCCAACAAATAAGGGTCGAACAAATAAGGGTCAGGCTAGTATTTCCAGGTTTCGATCAGCAACCCATCGTTCACTGACCCGTGTTTCCTCGCGAAAGCAGGAGACAGGAAACCGTTTCCGTTGCACTCGGCTCGGCATCCTTTGGACTTCCGAACCGGTCAGGAAGGGTTGCGCCGGTAAACGGATTTCGGCGCGGTGGCGTGTCGGCTCTGGTTGATGCTGCGAACACCTCGGATGTCGGGTACGTCTTCGCGGGACGTACAGGGGTGTAGGAAGTGCCGCAAGGCGCCGGGAGCCTGTGGCCGACCTACGTTTTGCTTCGCCTCGCTGGCTCAGTCGATGCGGGCTTCGAGCAGCAATCCTGCCGCGGCGGCATCGTCGGCGTCGGTGACCAGTAGCAATTCGATGATGTCGTCGACCCTGCGCGCCGAGATGCCTTCGATTTTTGCGGGCGCGTCGATGCGCCGGAGCGAAGCCAACGCGCCGTTCGCATCCAGCATGCCGATCGCCGCGCCGCAAAAGGCGCCATCCAGATAGGGATCGTCGGTGTCTTCGGCGACGGCGCAGAACGCGATGCGACCGTCGGGCAAAGCGCAGGCGTCGCTGAAGGCGAGCGGGATGCCGTCGATTGATCCGAGATCAAGCAAGTCAACGCGCGTAAGCGCCATTGCGCCGACGGCGCCGTTGGCAAGCCCGATAGCGAACGCGGCGTAGTCGAAGCGCAGACAAGCGCTCGCCGCTGCCGCCTTGTTGCCGCGCTGGAACAGGACGAGCTCGGTGCCAACGATGGTCGCGCCTTCGATGTTGGATGCCGGGATTGACTCGCGCAGCAGCGCGAAGAATCCACTCAAGTCGATGATGCGTGCCGCGCCGTCCGGCGCGCCCTGCACGTCGAGCGTCAGCAATGCGCCACGATTGCGGTTCGGCCGCGATGCCGAGGGCAGCGCGAGCAGTGCCCCATGCGGCCAGTGCGGGTCGGGTGGAAGCAATACCAGCGATTCCAGATCGGGCTTGGCTTTCTTGCGCGCCCCCGGCCCGTTTGGCAAGTCGCCCGCAAACATTCGCAGCAGCGTGCCCGGCTCGTCCGCGCCGAACCGAAACACGCCGAGCTGAAGCTCGTCGTCGGCAACCACGTAGAGCCATCCGCCGACGTGAACCAACCCGCTCGCTGCCGCGAGATGCGCCGGCCGTTTCGGCGCCGACGGCGCTATCAGAGAAAGCTGCCTGAGCACGTGGCAAGGGATAATGGTTGATCGTGGCATTGCCCTGCTCGTTGCGTAACGCGGGTCGTATCCGGCGATCATACTGTCGCCAGCCCGACGCATCGCCTGGATGGCGATCGGCGGCATCACGCCAACGCCGAGACTCGCGCTCGCTGCCTGACGCCCAACCTGCATCCCTGCCAACGGCATCGATGGCCGAGGATCGGGACGAATCAGATTGACCGACAAAATCCGATGTCGTAATGGGTCTCCTTTAAGCGCCTTGGGTTTGCTGCTACTTGCCAAAAGCGAAAAGCGCCATGCCCTGTTCGTCCCATTTCGAGGTCACCCCAATGAAGAAATTTTTGTTCCTGCTGCTTGCACCGTTCGCCAATCATGCGATGGCGCAGGTGCCGACGATTCCGTACGCGAACCTCAGCGTGCCGGCGGTCGCCGCCCAATTCCCCGTCCATGCGCGTTTTGCCTATACCTGTTATAGCGAATGGCGCCCGGGTTCCGAGCAAATCGCTATTGCCGGCAATGTCGTGACGCTGACGCTGCCGATCGACATCGAGCCCGATACGATCTGCTTTGATCCACCGGCGCCGTTGCCGGCCGACGTGACGATCGGCTCATTTGCCGCCGGCGAGTACACCTTGGTGCTGCAACCGGTTGCCCCGGTACCGCCGCAGGCAGGCGTGAACTACAGCCCGATCACGGTGCCCTTTACGGTGGGCGAACCTCTGTTTTCGGATCTTCGTATCTACCCCAACCCGGCGCTCGCCGGCCAACTGATCAAGGCGCGGTTCACGCCACGGGACTTTTATTTGACGTGTTTAAGCGAACCCTTGTCGGATGTTCAGCGCAACGGCAACGTGGTCGTTCTGTCCATACCCGAGTCGGCATTTGATGGGTGCGTGATCGGCCTGCCACCACCCGGCCCGCATGATTTTGACGTGCCCATCGGGAGATTTCCGGAAGGAAACTACACGCTGCAAGTGCAATTCGTTCCGGACCTCTCTGGCGGTGCACCCGTTCCATTGTTATCGGGCAGCTTCGTGGTCGGCGCAGCGCTTGCGATTCCGCTGATGTCGAATACGCTGCTGGCGCTGCTGACGCTGGGAATGGTTCTGATCGCCGGGTGGCAATGGCGCTGGTCTCGATAGATGCCGGCAACGGGGTCGGCACGCAGGCCGCAGCGCATAGCCCCCCGATCAACGCAAAAGAAATGGGGGGAAACAGGGGTCCGGGAAAAAAGGGGTCGAGAAATATTCTCCGCAACCCCAACCTTAATGGGACTCTGACCCTGTTTTCCCTGTTTTCACTCGCCCCAATGACTTCTCCATTCCGCGCCTGAGAGGGTCGCGGAATTTCGAAAGGATGCCCCGCAACAGTTACGCCAAGCGACGCGGAATCACCAAGGCGCCAATGAGCAGCAAGAGTGTCATCAAGATCAGCGCCGTCCGTTGCGATAACGCCGGAACTTCGGTGATGCCGATCCCCGCAATGACGATCAATGTTGCCTGTGCTGGCGCTGGGTTGTTGCCGTTGCTGGTCATCAATGCGGCGACGGGCAACGTGTTGACGTAGTTACCCACGAGCGCTGCAGTGACACTGACGGTGATCGTACAACTGCCATTCGCTGGAATGGTGCGCCCAGCCGGCAAGGTCACCGTCGAGCTGCCGGCAACTGCCACCGGTGCACCCGCGCCACCGCAACTGGTCGCGACATTGGGCAATGGTGCAATCAACACGCCCGCAGGCAACGTATCGACCAGTGCCGCAGTCAGCGTCGCGATGGCGGGATTGGGATTATTCAATATCACGGTAAGAGTCGAAATTCCGCCGGCATTGATCGTGGTCGGATTGAAGCTCTTGGCAAGCGATGGCAATGCGCCCTGGACAACGACCGTCAATGTCGCCACCGCAGGCGCGGCATTGCTGCCATTGCTGGTATCCAGAGCGCCGATCGGAATGGTGTTGACATAGGAACCAGCAAGCGCAGCGGTAACATCTACCGTTATTGTGCAAGAGCCGCCGAATGGAATTATCCGCCCTGCCGGAAGCGTAATTGACAGTCCACCGGCGTTGGCGATCGGCGCGCCGCTGCCGCCGCAAGTAGTGCTGACATTTGGCGCCGGCGCGATCACCACGCCAATCGGCAAGTTGTCGACCAGCGCGCTTAGCAAGGTTGCGTCGACCACATCAGGATTGCTGAGTGTAATGGTGAGCATCGAAACGCCGCCCGGGTTGATGCTGATCGGATTGAATGCCTTTGTGATCAGCGGCGCAACTCCAAGCCGGCACACGGTGACGTCGTTGGTATCCATGGTCACAGCAGCATTGCGTGCCAGAACGCGGCCATCAGTGCTGGCACCGGTCGTCAAGGTAATGCTGTCCAGCGCCAGGATCGATCCAACAAAGCTGGTGCCGGTGCCAAGTGTCGCTGAAGAACCGGTCTGCCAGAACACATTGCAGCTCTGGCCGCCATTAATGACAACGACAGCCGCGCTGCTGGCAGTGGTCAGTGTGCTACCCGCCTGGAAAACGAAAACCGCATCAGGATCACCCAGAGCGTCGAGTGTCAGTGTGCCGGTCAATCCTAATGACGATGCCGAGCAATAGACGCCTGGCACCAGTGTTGATCCGCCGAGATCGGCCGAGATCGTGGTGCCACAGGCGCGCCCAGCGGCATTGTTGTAGGCGGTGGTCAGATCGTTCTGTGCCTGCAGTGCAGCAGCATCGGCAAAGTGGGTGATGCCAATCACCTGTCCAGGTGGAAATCCGGACACCGAACTTGCGTTGCTTGGGGATATGCCAAGATCACCCGTGATGACGGTTCCACCCGTATTGGTGATGGCCGATCCGGCGAGCACGCCGTAGCTGCCTGCGGTACCCATTGGCACCGTCTGTGACGAGCCGGACGGTGAATAGCTTGCTGCAGCGACCATCGCCAAGCCGGCCATTAGAAATTGATGGCAGCGCCGCGATATCGGGTTGAGCACGGTGACCTGCTCGGCGGTTTGGCGCGATTGCAGTTTGGAAATACTATTTGCGTTCATGCGTTCATGTCCCGCCTTGATTTTGGTTGAGTTTTTTGGCATTCCACCTGATTTAGCGAGATGGCGTGTACTGACCCGATTGTGCGCTTCGCGTGATGGCCGGTCAATGCGAAGCCCCCCCAGTAAAATTGGCGCGTACCAGCCTGATTTTCTTCTTTGCGTCATGGTGCCTCTGTGTGTACCGGTCCAGTCGGTCGCTGAGGCGGCACAGGCATTGGCGCACGCGGCTGCCAGCCGTTTGCTCGGCGATCCACGGCCAGCGTTACACGAGGGCGTCGCGTGCCATTCGGGTCAGAGTACCTTTTAGCTTGGGGCGGCGGGGAATGGTTCTCGGACCCTGAGGTTTCCTGTTTTGGACTGGCAGGTTCTGGCGATCGTCGGTGCAAATTGGCGGGTGTCCGGTTTTTATGGTGTCCGGTTTCTATTCTCGGTTTTTATTTTCGCCGCTGCATGATCTGTGCGTGCAGTCGCTTGCGTACGTGGTGGTATCCGCGGACTTACCCGCGCCTTTCCGAGCAGACCGACATGCCCTTACTTCCCTTCGTTCGCCACGTCGCGCGTTGCACGGCATTTGCCGCCGCCTTGCTTGGCTCCGGTATCACCGCTCAGGCACAAACGATTGGTCAGGTGGTCTTCGTGGACGGGTTTGAAATCGATGCAACCGTCCTCCAGGATCGCACCGAGTTGGAGACCGCAAGTTTGGAGGCACTGCAAAGTTTGCTGGGTTCTGCGCCCGGCGCCAATGTGCCGGTCGTGGTGACCTACATTGGCAAGGGCCACCGGGTTTCGGACAACGTCTTCGAGGCGGCGCCAAACAACGCACCACCCGCATCCACGGGTGACGCCATCGATGGGTTCTCCGCGTTCAATCCACGCACGGGAAATGAATTTCGAATCCAGCTTGCCACTGCGGATTTGAACTTGGTTGGCACCGAAACCAGTCGACAGCAGCGCGATCTCGGTGCCGGCCCGATGGGCGGACCCATTCCAGGCGACAATCCGGATGTACTGCCCGGGCGCGGAAAGTCATGGAGCAATCTAAGCGACGATCGCACATGGCTGTCGTCACTGACGCAGGGCACATCCACGTGGCCATGGCGCGCCATCAACGAACACAACAACCGCTGCAGCAGTACACTGATCGGCCCGCGGCACATCGTGACTGCCGCGCACTGCCTGTACAACCGCGCTTCCAATTCCTGGAGCAGCAATTTCGCGGTCACTCCCGGGCGCGCGGCCAACAACTTCAACTATGGTCGTTCGCAAATCCCCTCGCCCGGATTCACCTGGTTCTTCACGCCTTGGCAGTGGCGCCAGGCCAACCCCAGTGGTGGGTCGGTGCAATACGACGTCGGTATCATGGTCCTACCGGACCGACTGGGCGATCTCACTGGCTGGATGGGTTACGCCACGCTGGACAACACGACGCTTCAGAATTCCGTTGTCTACAACCGCGGTTTTCCCTGGTGCAATGCGGTGGATTCCAACAACGTAGCGCGCATTGACGATGTCGGTGACGACCCGAATTCGGGCTTGGTCTGCAACGATCGACACCTCTACGGCGACCCCAGTCCCTGTTCCATCGGAAGTTTTCAAGCCACCGACGGGCAAGGCTGGCAGCGTCGCTTCAATCACTCCTGCGATGCCAGCGCCGGGCAGAGCGGTTCGCCGCTGTACTTGTATTTCAACGGCGGCGGTCCTCGTGTCATCGGCGTGCACACGCTCTCGCTATGCGGCAAAACCGCTGGCGATGTTCCCTGCCAGCCAACCGATGCAAGGCCATTGCAAGCCACTCGCTTCACGCCCGAATACAGCAACTGGATTTCCTATTTCCGTAATTGGAAACCCTGAGCACTCACGCTTGCCCGTGGCCTGAGAATGCGGCGATGGACAGGGCGCCCTCGTCCGCATTCGATGCCGGGCGCCCGACTATGACGATAGACGCCCGAACTGCTCGCGCCGTCTGAGTTCCAGTCTCCGGCAAAACAGGTGTCGGAGACGAAGGGCGCTGACTTAAGGCGCGTGCAGTCTGGCGACGCGGCTAACAGATTGATTTTAAGCGCTAAACATCAGCGTGAGGGTCGTTTCCTCTGCCCCGCGTAACATTTGTTGACCGAGTCCATACTCCGCAGTATTGTCGGCCGCGGCACTGGGGAGTGCCGAGAAGATCTGGGCCCAGCGCGCACGCTGGGATTATCTGTGGACTAGAAAACGTTGGAGTTATCACTCGGGCAGAAGCCGTCCGGTTTCTGTGTGTTTTTCCTATTCAAAGTGGAGGGACAATGAATACTGGAATTCGTGACTCACGCTACACCGTGCTGGCTGCTGCCTTGCTACTCGCACTCGGCGGTCCGGCAATCGCAAATACGCTGAATCAGAATGTCTCCTGGACCGTCGACCGGGCCGGCACCACGACAAAGTATCGTGTCGTGGCTTACGGCGACTCGATCTATGCCGGCTACAACGGCTCAGTGAGCAAGGCCGCAAAATACGCGGCGCCCACCGTGGATGCGGAGTACCTTTCTGCGAAATGGAATACCGACATCGAAAGCGTGCGTCGGGCCAAGTCGGGCGCGGTGGCCGCGGATGTTTATCAGAACAAGATCGTGGCCGAGCGCTCGTACATGCAGGCCAGCAATACCCGTGTCGTCGCTTTCGAGATGTGCGGCAATGACGGCCTGCAGGCGCGCTCCAGCTTCAAGTCGCAGACCGGAACCTGCAACTATGGTGTCCTCGACACCGCGGTCGCCAACTGCAAGACCTATGTGGCTTCGGCGATGGATTACATCAACGCCAACGCCCATGCGGGCGTGACCCTCAAGGTCGTCGCCAACCTGTATTACCCCGGCTACAACGCAGACAATGTCCAGAGCTCGTGCCGCGATTCCGGTACCGGCGCCACGGTCAGCCTGCGCGACCGCTTTCTGCCGGCCATCGCGAAGATGAACTATTGGATGTGCGAGTACGCGCAGCAGAAAGGTTTCCAGTGCGCGGACAGCTTTGCGCAGTTCATGGGTGCGGACTACGACGCCAACAGTGACGGCCAGATCGATTCCGATGCCCTGCGCTATGTGGTTGGCGACAGCGAGTCCAGCTACATGACTCGCATCACCTCTACCCTTCGCTCAACGCTGCGTGACCCCAACACCAAGTTCGTCACCTCGACCAGCAGCTTCGACTACATCCAGTCTGACGACACCCATCCGACCTACACCGGCGCCACCGTCTCCGCTGGCCTGTGGGGTGGCAGTACTGGCACCGGGGCCGCACGCTACACCAGCTTCACCAATGGCAAGAGCCCGATCTGGAACAATTTCGGACACGAGCGCATGGGCTGGTCGCTGACGGTCTACCACCCGACGACACCCTGAACGCGGTAGCGGCATCTCACGTCGATGGCTTGAAGGACTTCCCATGGATTTCGTTGCGAGGTTAGCGTCGTATCGCTGCGAAGGCCCCGGCATTGGTTCGAGCAATCTGCGGCAAAGCGCGCCACATGTCTGATTCCGGCAAAGACCACACCTCGCCGTCCATTGTGGACGGCGATGGTGTGCGCATCATTCGCGAGCATTCGCCTCGCCTTCCTTGGGCGTTGGCGCTCAGGCTGCTGGCATTGGTGTTGGTTGCTTCCGGCTTCGGATATCTGGTGTACCCCACACAATCGAAGCCGACGCTATCAAGCAAGCCGACGAACACCGGAGGGACGGTGGCAACGGCGCCCGAGTTCGCTGATGCAAAAACCGAGACTGCTGACGAGGACCAAGCGATGACCCGGCCTCGCGTCCTGCCTCCGCATCCGGTGCGGGCGCCATCGAATCCCGCCGACTTGACCAGCGGCGATGCGAACGACATTGCCACCTACATATCGCCCTCCCAGCCGGAACCCACGATGGCCGAGTTGATCCAGGCGCTGCGCGACTCGGGAGATCAGGGTGGCATCGCGGCCTTCAACCCGCCGGGGACTAGCCCGCCTCTGAGCGGTTTGGCAGTGCCTGAAGAGTTTGCATTGCCGGAAGGCTACGTGCGCCATCATCAGGTGACGGATGACGGCCAGCCGATTGAGGCGATTCTGATGTTCGCGCCGGACTATGTGTTGCGCGATGCCTCCGGTGAACCTATTCCCATCCCGGAGGACCGCGTCGTGCCGCCGCAGCTGGCACCGCCAGGGCTTGTGATCCGACCGATCACGATTCCGCCACCGCCTCCGCCAGAATGATGCCATCCGATGCGGGCGCCAGTGCGGGGGCGACGACCCGCTGGTACACGCTTGTCGGTATCGCCGCGAGCGGCGTTTTGCTCGCGCTCTACGCGCGCGGCGGCCACGCTTGGCTGCTCGGGTTTTGCGCGTTGGTACCGTGGCTGCTTGCGCTGAATTCCGGACAGACGCTCGTTGGCGCCGTGGTCAGCGGCTGGCTGATGAGCGTGGCCTACGTGGTGGCGGTATTCGCCTGGTTCGGCAGCGCGATTGGTGCGTACACCGGCGTGGGTACACTGACCGCGACGGTTGCGCTTTGTGTGCTCGCGCCGCTGCTGCAGCTGCAGGTTCTGGTGTACGCCGTATCGCGCCACCTGGTGGGACGACGCTCGGGTCCGGTGGTTCGCGCGCTTGCCGGCGCCTCAGCCTGGGTGGCCTGCGAATGGATCTGGGTCAAGCTGCTGGGCGACACCCTCGGCCATGGCCTCTACCCTTCTGCGTATCTGCGGCAATTGGCCGACCTCGGTGGCGCCGCTGGCCTGAGTTTCCTGCTGATTTTGATCAACGAAGCGCTGGCGCTGGCGTTGTCGCTGGCGCTGGCATTGACGCGCTGGCGCACAAGCCCGCGCGCGCTGCTGCGGCCACTGGCGCTGACGTCCACGCTGGTCGTTCTGATGTTCGGGTATGGCATATGGCGGCTGTCCTCGTTGCATTCCACGTTGTCAGTTCCTGCGCCCTCGCTGCGCATTGGCATGGTGCAATCGGCCATCATCGACTACGACAAGTTGCGCCGCGAAGTGGGCGCATACTCGGTCGTCCGCAACGTGCTGGACGTACACTTTGCGCTGTCGCGCGCGGCGATCGAGCAACACGGTGTAGACGCGTTGCTGTGGTCTGAAACCGTTTACCCAACCACCTTCGGGCATCCGCGCAGCACCGACGGCGCGGCGCTGGATCAGGAAATCCTCGAGTTCGTTACAGCGTCCGGCGTGCCACTGGTGTTCGGCACCTACGATCTCGACGATGGCGGCGAATACAACGCCGCGGCCTTTGTAGAACCGAGCGCGGGCCTGCTCGGCTATTACCGCAAGACCCACCCGTTCCCGTTGACCGAGCATGTGCCCGGGTGGCTGGAAGGTCCATGGCTTCGACGCTGGCTACCGTGGACCGGAAGCTGGCAACCGGGAAACGGCGCGCGCGTATTCCCGCTGCGCACGGCAGATGGCCGCGAGTTGAGCGTGCTGCCGCTGATCTGCCTGGACGCAACGCGCCCGGGTCTGAGCATCGACGGCACGCGCCTTGGTGCGCAGGCCATCCTCGGCCTGTCCAATGATTCCTGGTTCAGCGCCGATCCGCTCGGCGCCCGGTTGCATCTTGCGGTTGCCGCCTTCCGCAGCATCGAGACGCGATTGCCTCAGTTGCGCGTCACCAACAATGACCTGAGCGCGATCATCGATCCCACCGGAGCGGTGATCGCAGGCACCGCGATGGGCGACCGTGCGGTGCTGGCCGGCGATATTCCACTGCGCGGCCCGCCGTCGACGCTGATGGTGCGCTGGGGCGACTGGGTGGGTGGCGCCGGTCTCGCTTTTCTGCTTGTGCTGTCGACACTTCGGGCAACGCGCGGCTGGCGCGAGCACTACACCCAGCGAGCGGCCAAGTCAGCCGCCTCAGTTACCCAACCGGATCGCGCTTATGCGGCGAACGTGGTCGTGATGTCGCGCCGCTGGCGAGCTGCGGCAGCACTGCTGCGTCTCAGCGCCGGTGCCGGCCTGCTGTGGCTGGCCCTGGGCATGCTGCTGGGCGATGGTTTGCAAGTGCACTCGCTGGCGCAAATCAAGGTGTACGCCTTGGCGGTGCTGGTACCGGTAATCGCCGCATCAGCGATTCAGCACGCGTTTGCCGCAAAGGCTTATATCGAAGCAGGCATGCTGGTCCTGCGACAGCGCCACCAGCGCATCGAAATTCCCCTGGCCAACATTGCGTTCCTGCACCCATGGCGCGTTGCCTTGCCACGGACCGGAGTCGATCTTGGCTTCGTTTCGGGGCGGCGCTTGAAGCAGGGAATCCTCCTGGCCGACCCGCAGGCGCTGATGCGCGCGCTCTGCGCGGCGGACGCGCCGGTGCGTCTGGCCGATCGCCTGTCCGCGCGCATCACCCACTACGCCGCGGTGCGGGCAGCTGCCGCCAAGCCGTGGCTCGATCATCCCTTGCTGAAGTTCGTGCTGTTCCCCCTGATGCCCGCACTCGCCGCCTTTCGGCTGCATCAACACATCGCCTTCGGCGGCACCTTTGGCGAGTACTACACATACGGCCTTGGCGCTTACTTGATCGGACTCTTGATCTGGTGGGCCGCCTGGTCGATCGGCCTGATACTCCTCGCAGCCCTGCTGCGCATCGTCATCGAAAGCGGCACTCTGCTGGCAATGCGGTGGCGCCCGACCGATGCTCAGGAAATCAGAGGCAACCTGGAAGGAGTGGGCCGACTTGCTTTTTACTTCGGTGTGCCTGCCTGGTTGATCCTGCGTATCGTCGCGGCCTGAAGGGCGGGGTCTTCAGTGGCTGAGGTTTCCCCACTTTTCCCCGGCGTACGACAAGGGCTCAAGTCCAAGCCTCTGGGAAAAACGGAGCGTGCATGGCGAAGTGGTCTCCTCTTTGTCGCCAAACTGGAGAGGCATCCTGCCATGCACGCGATCGAATTGTTGCAACTCGCCGGCCGCATCCTCCATGAGCAGCGCATGACAGGCGACACACCTTCAGTATCACGCATGCACAGTTGTCAACCACGACCAGCAAATCTGCTAGTGGTCACAAACATCGTCCGCATTCGGGTGCGATGATGGCTGCGCGCATTTTTTCGCCGGCCTAGCGATCCAGGAGCGCCCCGCTCCGCAAGCTCCCTCGCAAGCATCCGCAGATAGATCGCCGACGCCTTTAAATTTCGCGAAACCACGCGTCAACTCACCGTGAGCAACAGAATGACGAAATACCGCACGACCCTTTTTTCGGCGCTGATTTCGTCTGTCGCCAGCGCCTCCGCCATCACCGCCGTGCCTGAATGGCGCGTGGCGATGTCGGCATCTTCTTCCACGGTTTCACTGCCGCAACTACCGCCTGGTGCGTATTCGATATCGCCTCTTCCGGGGGAGCTTTCCGATAGCCCTTCGGCAACGCTGGGTTTCAACCTGACCCGCCCTGACGGCCGCACAGGGCTCTGGCAGGAGCTCGGCGGCGCATTGCTTCCGTTGGCCGAACTGAACCTCGTGGGTGCGGTGGGTCCCGGCAGAGTAGGGCCGGAAAGCCAGCATGTTTTTCGTCTCCTGGGCGATATCGACAGCAACGCACAGGATCAGCGCGTATTTGGCGCGCGTGCGGGCGAAGCGGTGCAAACGCTCGAAAATGTAAGTTGGGGTGTGTGGGCGGCCAACAGCAGTGGCAACCTTGAAATCGCGCGCGCTTACACGGATGGCGCGCTTGGCCCTGGCATTGGCGCCGACTGGGTCTTCCGCACCGACTTCGACTTTGTCGACTCGGTCAACTTTGCCCATCTACACGCGCTGCCGAACGGCAAAGTCCTGTTTGACACGACAGTGCGAGCACCCGCGGAACCCAACAGCTTTCGACAAGCGCTGGTGCGCTACACCCCTGGATTGGGCAATGCGCCCTGTGCGCTGGTGCAATCGAGTGCCGCGGCACTCGCTCCTGGCGTACTGGTCGGAGATTACTTTGCATCATTGCGCCGAGCCGCCAGCAGCCCGCGCGGCGAAATCTACGCCGCAGGTGGCTTGGCGACGCAAACGCCCAGCATCACCACGCGCCGCGGCATCTGGGAATTCTGCAGTGGCGCTCCGCAGATCAAGGCACTGAGCCAGTCCACTGGAGTGCTCGGGCCCAATATCCCCGGCAGCTCAGCCGCCATTTTCAACGAACTACTGCCGATCATTGCACCCACTACGCCCGGATCATTTTACTTTTCCGGCGAGGGCAGCAATCCTGCCTTCAAGGGAATTTTTCACCACAGCAACGGCCAAAACCGGCCGGTTTTGATAAACGACGTGCAGGGCGTCCTGGGTCCCGGCATCGCCGGGTTCACGTTCGATCAGGTCATTGATTTCCACCCGCTCTCAGCCGGGCGCTTCGGCGTCGTCTACGCCTTCATTCGCAACCCGGCAACCGGCACCGAGCGCACTGGACTTTGGCGACTGCGTCCTGACGCGACCGCTGAACCGATCTTGATTGTTGGCGACGCCGGCGTCTATGCCCCGGCACCAGGGCGACTGTGGGAGGGGGTTTCCGCTTTCAATGTGCTGGAAAACGGTGTCGTTCTGGCGATTGCATCGACTTCGACGCCACCATCAACGCTGCGCCGCTTGGGAGTTTGGCGTTTCCGTACTGGACGTGCGCCGGAAGAGATTTTGAAAGCTGGAGATCTGGTGCGTTATCCCACGGCTACCGGCGTGCAAATGCGCGCCGTGCGCGGCGTGTCCGACAATTTTGTCGGCAGCGCTTCTGCCGGCCTGCAAAATTATGCTGGGGAAGACTCCTGGGTCAGTGCCAGCGGCAGCGTCCTCGTCGAAGTGGAGCTCGAAGGCATGGAAGGCTTGATCTATCCGACACGCTACGTGCGTGCGCAGGTTTCCGATTTGAGCGTGTTGCTCGAGGATGGGTTCGAGTGAGCATGAGCAAGCGCAACACCCGCTCAGCGCTAACCCTGTTTCGTTGGCGCTCAACAGCCGCACAAAGTTCAGATCACGCTGGAAAATGGGTCGCCATTTAGTGTGTGGCAATCAAATCCCCGACCTGTAATGACCCCGTGTTCGTGTATGGACGCCGTGTACTGACCGCGTGCACTCCTGAAACGTGCACTCCTGAAACACCGCTTCGACGCCGACTGAAGACGTACGCGAAATCTGCAACGCGCCTTCGAGCAAAGGCGCATAGCGCGCTGCCTCCAGCGCGATGATGGTCTGACGCGTTACGCCCGCTGACCAGGACAACGCTTTATGACTCAATCTCCCGGTGCAGAGCGGAGCTGGTCATTGCCATTGGGATCACCAGCGGGTGTGCGCCTGAGTCAGCGCGATTTGGCGCTGACACTCGCTTAGCCTCTGCCGCGCGATTCAACGGGCCTCAACGTGGGGCGGCTGGCTTGCTGGCGAGTACTCGATGATGATGTCGCTGATGCCGATTTGGCCTGCGGGCGAAGACCAGGAACGGGTGCTTGCCGTGCGTTTCAGTCGCACGTCACCATGCCCCGCGTTCATCACTTGAACAGGGGCGGATTGGATAGCCAGACGGACTGCCGAAGCGCGAAGCGCACCGCCTTCCAACGCATCGGAAGAAAGCCGTCGTCTCGAGTGATCGGCAGAAGAGTTGAGCGACGCGCTGCCTAGCGTCAAAGTTTGATCTGCCCACACCAGACGAGCACCGGGCGCGACATAGTGAACACGTGCGCGCAGTTTGGGCGGCGTCTGCAGCGCTGGATCAAAATCGAATATCCATGCACCGGATGCGCCAAGAGCCTCGAACTCGATGCCGTTCTCCGTGCTGCGCAAATGAATTGCGCTGGTCTCATCGACACCAATGCCCCAGCGCGAGCCGCTGTCATGCAGTAGTTGCAGCAAACGCAATTCGCGCGCTCGCTCGGAGAAGTGCGTGTCGAAGACCCAGCCCGCTTCCAGCGCCAGACCGCCCAAGGGCCAATAGGTCAGGTCGCTTTCATCTTGTCCGGGCAGGCAGCGCAGTGCGCGCGTGCAGCCCGGCTCTGGCGGTGTGGCTGCTATCGCGCCGCTTACCAGCGCGCGTTCGGTTTCGCCATTACTGAGCATCGCGAGCCCCGATTGCACAGCGGTACCGGCACTGGTGCCGCCGACGACGATGTCGCCGCGCGCATACAGCGTGCGCAATTTCTTCAGCCAGGCGTTGGGCTGATCCTTGCTGTCGAAAAACGCCTGGCGCAGACGCCATTGGTCGCCGCCGGAGAAGAACACGCCTTGCATGCGATCGGCCATGCCGAGCAGGGCGTCGGGGTTTCTGCAGGCAGCCAGTTGTGCTGCAACGAGATCCGGAAATACCGCCTCGCGTGCCGGTAACGCGAGTATTTCCAGGCGCAGATCGGCGAGCGCATCACAACCCTTGCCAGCGTGGACAGCTGCTGCGAGCGCGGCATCCAGCGGCCACCATACCGGCTCGGCTCCTGCTTCACGCAATGCACTCAAGTAAAAATCGACCGGGTCAAAGGTGTCGTTTGAAGAGGCGGTAACCACCGCGATCAACGGTTTACGCCCCTGCGAACGTTGCGCCGCGGCGGCGACAAATGCGCGCAAAATGGCAACGCCCTCGCTGCGTTTGCTGTGATCGAGGCTGGCAATTTCGCGTAAGCGCCGATCGGCGCTGGGCGCTGGCAGTTCAAGCGCGGCGAGAATAGCGCTGCGCTCGCTATCCAACAGGTTGCGCCACGGTCGCGGCGTCTTGTCGTTGCGGCAGGTACCCAGGCGACCGGGCTCTGCGCGCGTGCAGAGGCTGTCGAACACATCGAACATCGCATCGGCATCGATTTCACGATTGCCGTTCTTGCGCAAAGCTTCGGTCAGCAGCGCGCGCACGCTCTCGAGCCTGGGCGCACGTTCGCCTTTCAGCCACAGTTTTGGAGACAGTGCGTGCGCCATGGCGGCATCGTCGATCCGATAGCGTGGCGTACCACGCGCGCCACGGAAAGACGACGGCGTGCTGTCGCAGTCACTCAACGTCAGACTGGAGCAGATATGCATTGCACCACCCGCCAGAAACATCTCGCGTGGATGCGCGCGCGTAACGGAAAGGCACAGCAGCAAGACGACGAACGCAAGAATTCGGATCACGATACGGCCTCAGAGTGCGGAAATGAGTGGCGGAGTAAACCTACTGCGACTCTACGCCGTGTTTCGGGCAGCGACCGTAACGGCTAGCAGGTCGAAGTTGCAAGCAGCCACTTGACACGTACGCGAGTTCAGTTGTATCAATCGCTTACTTGGAATGTCGGCTGCCATGACCAAACCGCGCAACTACATCCGTCACCTTGGCCGGGTTTTTTACCTGAGCGAGTGGTGGGACGAATAGTTCCTCTGAGCTGACCTAGGGCCGCGCCGCGGCCCGTGTTGCGTCGTGTGTTTTCGGCGCCAATCGACTCTATTCATATCGTGACGTCTTCGGGCGTTCACGTCCATGACCTGTCCAGGGGATACTCATGTTGCTCTCTAAACCGCTTGCCGTCGCTGTGGCGATGGCGCTCAGTACTGCCGCATTCGCTCAGTCGCCAGCCAATGCGGACGCTACCTCATCCGACCAGAACGAAACGCCTGAGGCGCTCGAAACCTTGGTGGTAACCGGATCCAACCTTAAAGGTGTAGATCTCGCCGAGTCGCAACCGGTGGTGGTCTTCAGCGCTGAAGACATCAAAGAATCGGGTGCGCAATCGGTCACCGATCTGATCTCCCAGTTGTCGGAAACGGGCGGCGGAACCGGAAATTTCAGCACCGCGACGAGCGGCGCCAAGCAGGCCGATTCACCCGCCGGATCGGCGGGTATCTCTCTGCGTGGCTTGGGCACTGCGTCAACGCTGACGCTGATCAACGGTCGCCGCATCGCCTCGGCCTCGTTTGCCAACAGTTCGCAAAACTTCGTCGACGTGAACATGATTCCGCTGTCGGCGATCGACCGCGTCGAAATTTTGACGACGGGTGCATCGGCGATTTATGGCGCGGATGCGGTGGCTGGTGTCGTCAATTTTGTTCTGCGCGAAGATTTCGATGGCATCCAGGGCAGCCTCAGCCACGGTGAGTCGGAAGCGTCCAGCAACGATGCACGCAGCACCGCCAATTTCGTTTGGGGCAAGAGCAGCGACACAGGCCACGCTTTGATCGTGGCGGACGTGTATCAGCGCGCCGCACTCTACGATCGCGATCGCGCCAGTACGTCGATCCAGCAGCCCAACCGTTCACAGCAGGGCATCTATCCCAGTTTCAGCAACGAATTCGATGACTACTTCGAGTTGGTGGAACGCAGCTGCCCGGATGCGCAGCGCCACGATGACAGTCCGTTACCTGCCGGTGACTTCGGTGAGTACTGCGAGTTCAATCGCAATCAGTTCACCGCTACCGATCCGGCGTCGCGTCGCATTGGCGTACTGGGCTCGTTTGGATACAGCTTTTCGGATTCCTTGGAATGGTTTGCCGACGTCTCATTGGGGCGCAGTGAATCGAGCGCGAACAGTGAGCCGGCGCCCTGGGATGAACTGCTCGATCCGAATCATCCGAACTTGCCTGCCGAACTGCGCGCACGCTTCGAGTTCGACCCTGCCGAAGAGGGTTTGTTGGCGTTCGGGCGTTTCGTGGCGCCGCGCACTGTGGATGTCGATACCGATGCCGCACGCGTGCTTTCCGGATTGCGTGGCGAGATCGGCGATTGGAATTGGGAGTCAGCGTTCAGTGCCGCGCGGTCTGAATCCGAGCAGGTAGCGTCGGCAGGTATCTACAACGTCGAACGTTTTCGCGCGGCGCTGTTCGGCGAACTCTGCGCCGATGGCAGCACAAGCTGCAGCCCAGGCAGCGGCGGGCTTTACTACAATCCGTTCGGCGGCGCGGTGAATAACTCTCCCGAGTTGCTGGCCTTGCTCGCTGAGCGCGTACCGCGCGCCGGCGAGAGCAAGCTGTATAGCTGGGATGCCAAGTTTGATGGTGCGCTGGGGCAGATCGGCGACCGGGATGTGCAATGGGCGTTTGGTGTCGAAGCTCGGCGCGAAGAAATCCAGGACAGCCCGTCGCCACTGGCTACCGCAGACGAAGACGGCAACGTGCCCGTTTATGGATTTGGCTCAACTGCGGCGTCTGCCGATCGCAATTCCGAGGCATTGTTCGTCGAATCCTTACTGCCCTTGGCCGACACCCTGGATCTGCGGCTCGCCGGCCGCTACGACCACTACTCCGACTTTGGTGGCGACTTCAATCCGGCGGTCAGTCTGCGCTGGCAGCCGAACGATGTGTATCTGGTACGCAGCGGTTGGAACTCGTCGTTCCGAGCGCCGTCACTGGCGCAGGTGGGAGCGGGCACGACCCTGAGCTCGGGGCGTCTGCCCTGTGCTCCGGGCAGCGAATTCGCGACGACCTTGTGTGGTGGACGCACCACCGACCAGGGCTACAACTCCGAGGTCTACGGCAATCCAGATCTCGCCGCCGAATCAGCGAAGGCCTGGTACCTGGGTTCGGTGTTCAACCTGGGCGAAGACACCACTTTGTCGGTGGACTACTGGAACTTCAAACAGAACGACCTCGTCGATATCGATCCTCTGGATCTGTTCCGCCGCGCCCTGCTCGATCCCTCCCTGGTCTACGCTCGCGACGCATTGCCGCGCGGTCAGGTCGGCATTGAAACCCGTAATGGCACCATCAACAGCCGCTTGAGCTTTGTGCAATTGCAGTTGACCAATGTGGGCGAGCAGAACACCGACGGTCTGGACATCTCGCTCACGCACGATTGGGATGCGGGCACAGCAGGCGAGTTCCGCTTCTATACCGACGCCACCTGGACGCGATCCTTCGAGCGCTCGGAAAGCTGCGATGCGCAGGCGCCCAGTACGCGACGCGGAGCTGGCGCATGCATCAATGGTCAGCGCCTGGTCGATCGTACCGGTGAGTTTCGCTATCCCGAGTGGCTGGCGACCGCAGGTGTACGCTGGCGTTACGGCGACTTCAGCACGCGTTTGGCAGCTGACTACACCGATTCGTACTACGACGATGATCAGCGTGCTGGTGTGCCGGCTGGCCGCAAAGTGGCCTCGTGGACCGTGCTCGACTTGAACGTCGGTTGGTCGCCCAGCGACGCGCATTACGTCGCGCTGGGTGTGCGCAATCTGTTCGACCGCGATCCGCCATCGGCGCTGGGTTCGGGCGCAGGCGTGGATCTGTTCCATCATAGTTCGATGGGAAGGTTCTACACGATGAGCTACGAATACCGCTATTGATCGTTGCCACTTGATGTTGCCGTATCCGATCCTGCACGGGTCGGATACGCGCAGCAGGATTGCGCGACTTCTTCGATTGCCTGCCGTGTTGGCGTGCCTGTTGCTCCCTTGTCCGGATTCCCCATGAACCAGCCCATGCGTCGTCGCGATCCCAATACTTTGCTGATTCTGTTCGGGGTGGCAGTTCTATTTGCTTTGATTATTCCCTTCGTGCCGTCGGGTTCGTTTCTTAACGATGTGCCGATCTCGTTGGAGAGCTTTCGCTATGACCCGTCACCCTCGGCGTTGACGCTGTTTTCCTATGGCGAGCATCGCGGCTTTTTGAATTTCTTGTTCGAAGGCTTCACCTCTGGCGGCCGTAACGGCGCGGCGGTCGGTGTGATTGCCTTGGTGCTGCTCATCGGCGGTGCCTTCGCGATCATCAATGCCACCGGCGCCATCGACCGTGGCCTGAAGCGGCTCGTGGCGAAAACCGGGCACCGTCCCTCATTGCTGCTGGCGTGCTTGTTCGTGGCATTTTCGCTGGGCGGCGCGGTGTTCGGCATGGGCGAGGAAACCATCGCCTTTCTTGCGCTGCTATTGCCATTGATCGATCGGCTTGGTGTACCAAGGCCGTGTGCCGTGATGGCGACCTATCTGGCCAGCCAGATTGGCTTCGCCACCTCGTGGATGAACCCCTTCAGCGTGGTGATTGCGCAAGGTATCGCCGAATTGCCGCCGCTATCGGGCGCGCCGTTCCGCATCTCGATGTGGGCGACATTTACCACGGTCGGTGTCCTGTTTACGGTCTATTACGCACGCAAGCATCGCCTTGAACCCCAATCCTCAGCCACCGATGACCTGGTCGTCGACACACCGATGAATTGGGCGGACAACACGATCTTCCTGCTGGTGCTGGCGACCGTGGTCTGGATCGTCTGGGGCGTGATGGTGAAAAGTTACTATCTGCCCGAGATTGCCACGCAGTTCTTTACTCTGGGTCTGGCGGTGGGCGTCATCGCTTGCATTGACCGACGTCTCACGGCCAACGGCGTAGCCGACAGTTTCATTGAGGGCGCGCGTCAGATGGTGCCCGTCGCCATGGTGATCGCTGCCGCGAAGGGTTTGGTGTGGCTACTCGGTGGTGCCGATGTGCATCAGCCTTCGGTGCTCAACACTTTGCTGTACGCCATGGGTAACGGCTTGAATGGTTGGCCCGAACACGCCGCGGCTCAGGGCATGCTGGCGACACAGCTGATCTTCAATATTTTCATCACATCGGGTTCGGCGCAGGCCGCGGTGACGATGCCCTTGATGTCGGGGCTTGCAGACCTGGTTCTGGTAAGTCGGCAAGTCGCGGTGCTGGCGTTTCAACTGGGCGATGGGCTGACGCACTTGGTAATACCCACTTCCGCGGTGATGATGGGCGCGATCGGTGTGGCCGGTTTGAGTTGGAGCGAATGGGTGCGTTGGATATGGCGATTCGAGTTGCTGCTGATTGCCATGGCGTCGGCCTTCGTTGCGTTGGCAGTGGCCATTGGCTATGTCTGAGAAAATGCAGGACCGAAGCTCATTGTTGCTGATACGCAATGCACGCAGATACGCACCCGAGTACATCGGCGTCGGCGACATTCTGATCGGTGGCGGGCGAATTTTATCGTTGCAATCCGGCATTGAGCCTGGGCACGGTGTGCCTTGTCGCGTCATCGCCGCCGAGGGGCAGTTGGCCGTACCGGGCTTCGTTGACTCGTTGGCTCATATCTCCGGTGGCGGCGGCGAAGGCGGATTCGCTTCTCGAACGATCGCGCTGTTGCCATCCCAGGCATTCGCTGCGGGGGTGACCACGATGATGGGCGCGCTCGGCACCGATGATGTGACGCGCAGCCACGCCGATCTGTTGGCGAGCGCACGCGCTCTCAACGCGCATGGGCTCAGTGTCTATGCGTTGACCGGTTCCTATCGGGTGCCGGTGCGTACGCTCACCGGCAGCGTGCGCGACGACCTGGTGCTGATCCCGGATTTCATTGGCGTCGGTGAACTGGCCATTGCCGATCACCGCGGTTCGCAGCCAAGCGTGGAGGAACTTGCACGAATCGCCTCCGATGCGCGGGTGGGAGGATTGTTGGCGGGCAAGGGCGGCGTGGTCCTGGTACACGTTGGCGATGCCGCGGACGGTCTGGATTCCATCGATCTGGCAAGCCAGCGATATCCCGTACCGATGCGGCAATGGCACCCCACCCATATCAACAGACAGCGTGCGCTCTTGCTGCAGGGCATCGATTGGGCGCGGCGTGGCGGCAGTGTAGATCTGACCACGAGCACCACTCCGGAATGCATTGCTTCGGGAGAGGTGCCAGCAGCCCAGGCGTTGGCCGAATTGCTCGCCGCGGGCGTGGCGATCGAGCGCATCAGTATGAGCTCGGATGGTCAGGCCAGCCTGCCCCATTTCGATGCGCATGGCACGCTGCTCAGTATGGGCGTGGCGTCGCTGTCCAGTCTGAGTGAGGCGATGTTCGACGCGGTTCGTCATCATGGAGTGCCGTTTGAAAGCGCATTGCGCGCCATAACGGCGAGTCCCGCGGGCATCTGGGGATTGAAGCGCAAGGGTGTTCTGAGCGCTGGCGCCGACGCCGATGTAGTGCTGCTCGATCCGGACACCCTGATGCCGTTGACTACCATTGCGCGCGGAAGATTGCAGACGCCGATCCTGTGAAGTGATTGAGCTCGGAGGTGAATGGCATTCGTTCTAGCACTGGCAAGCAATGCGGTGATTTGCGCTGATCCTCGGCCGCAGCGGCAACAGCAGCATCGGCACATGAGTGACTTCGTATTTAGCAAATCTTGTATGACAGGGTACAATTATCAAGCGCAAACTTGCTGCTGCGGATGCAGTACCGATGCTGGATTCTTGATCGGTCGCGATCGTTTTGGAGATGCAAGCGCTCCTCGAACTGGCGCAAAACACCTTCGCGCCTTCAAGCATCCTGGTCAAGGCATCACGGCGGCCACTGAAACACCTCTTCGACGCCTACCGAAAACGCCCAAGAAAAGGGGTCGCCATTTAAACGCTGACCCCGTTTACTGACCCCGTTTATACGCCGTGTCTACGCGGCCGACCGGGAACACCTATGCCAGCGCGGCGGCCCCACTTTGATTCGATGGCTCGCTGGAAATTGTTCGTACCGAGGGTATAAAACACAGGTCAGTGAATATTTCCAGCGAAACTATTTTCCAGTGATCAACTTGCCGATACGAACATGTTCGTCAATAACTTTCATAGGTAAATTGCGAGCACCCATTTGATCAGCATCGTCAAAACCACCGGGCCACAAATAGCCAATAATCCCAACAATGTCCGGATCTGACTTCGCCACATTATAATATCTTGAAGCGACCGCCTTCATACGTCGCGGCAAATATCCGGCTTCACCATAAAATGGGAGCCATTGGGCGTCCATAACCAGCAAAAGTTTTTGTCCCGGACGAGAGCGTTTCGATTTCAGCAGCGCTAGCTCGCTATTGTATTCAGGATCGGTATCCGGCGTTGCTACGGCATAGCGATCGAAGCCGATCCAATCAATGGACAACGGAACTTGAAGGCGGCGAATGCCATCCGGAGCTTCAATGATTGCGGTTGGGACAGAAGCAAAAGACGCCTTAATGGCATCTGCTGCTGTTTTTAGCTCTGTAAACGTGATGCCGTTCCATACGGGTTCATCCGCCACATAGAATGCCGCGATCGCCGAAATATTTTGCGACAGGTTGTTGTTGCCTACGAAGCGCTGCCAGCGCGCCTGATACTGTGGATGGAGATCAAAATTCATTCCGCTGCCTTGAGTGGCATCGGGGTTTCCAACGAAGAAAATTGCTTGTACCGACAGGAGCGCCTTCAAGTCATTTTTTGACATCAGCTGAAGTCGATCTACGATATTTTCGCTCGGATCGAACACGCACATCTGGGCGACGTTGGAGAATGACGCGACCTCGGTGACGTAGTTTCTTCGGTCAACGGCATCGGCCGGATCATCAATCCCGCAATCAACCAACGCATAGCCGAAGTATTGTAGCGAACCGTTCTTGGACGCTGGGACTGCGACAGAACTTGAGCTTGCGGTCCCGAAGCCTGTTAGGAATATGGTTGTTAGCGCGACCATGCTTAGCATGCTCCGCAGCATAATAGCTCTCACATTAGCGCTATCGTTAGATGATGTTGTCTTATTAGCCATAGCAATAAAGTCTCGTGGACAAATTCTACAGTAAACTTACGGGCAGGAGCCGCAGAGCAGGAGTCTGGCCCACCTTAGTAGCACCAGCCGGCCTCGGCGAATGCTACTTTGATACACCCCTGTATACGTGCGCCGCAACGCCATCTATTCATCGCGAAGCTTGATTTCGGTCCGCTGCCAACTCTCGTACTCGTCGAACGACGAGATGATCCAGCGTTCGTCTTCGTGCAAGCGGACCTCATAGCCGATTCCGCGGCCGATGCCCTTGTGCAGGAATATTGCGCACCTGTCGTCCGTCACGCGAATAAATTCTGGACGGAGAAACGCGATCTCCTGCGGGAAATCCTTGACGCCTGGCGTCCAAATTCCATGGCGTAGGACGGCGTGGCCAGCGATGTGACGGGCTGCGATCAACTTGATGCCGGCCGCGATGATTGTGCGATAGTCATCGTCGCTGTCGGTGAGCAGCCGGTCACGCGCCGAACTCGCACTTGCGGCGCGCTCTGCCAGATACGGTGCCCAATGCTCTAGCTCCGACCGCTCTTTTGGCGACATGTCGCGCAGAACGGGAATGCGCATTTGGGCCTCGTCGTGAGCGCTTCGATATTGCGCGATGCGCTCGTCGCGAACCGCCGGTAGCAGATTGCGCCATTCGGTCAGCGCATTCGCATCAGGCCTCAGCATGAACTCGAAGTATTCGTCTATCTCATCATTGCTGACGAGCTGATTGTGCAACAGCACCGCGGCGGTGTCCGCAAAAGCGCTCGACCCATCAGTTTCAACGCTTATCCGAGCACCGTCATTCGCCCGGACGAGACCCGCCACCAGCAACGCGCACAGCACGGACCCTGGTCTCATCATGTTGCTCACTCCAACTAGCCCACCGGATTCATCGCGCTCAATCCCGCTGCGATGTGCGTACGATACCCGGAAAGGAATTCTGGTCCAGGCCAGAAGCGCCATAGTTCAAAGCGAGTCGAGCGCCCTTCCGTGCTCGCCTTTCGCGCCCGACTCAGAACGCATGGGCCAGCGCGCACTGCGAAATGGTTCACTGACCACAGGCAATGCATCGAGACGGTTCTCGGACGAATGTAGGAGGCCTGGTCAGGCCGACCGTCGCGATCGGGATCAACGCGAAGATCGGCGTAGCGGGTGCATCGGTCGCGCCTTGCTGCGCTCCCACAGATGCGCAGCATTCGGCGCACACTTGGCTTTGTGTCGTTAATGGTGCCTCGACACGCCGCGCTTTGCCCCAACACGGCCTGGCGTTCGGCAACCGCTGCATTATTTCGCCCAATCCAGTGAACACCGACTCGCGTCAGTGCATTGACGCGGCAACTTGCACTCCGCCCGAAACTTCAGTTCTCAAATCCGTTTGCGAATAGCGGAACGGTTATCGCCCCGATATCGAGCACCGTGACGGCGACCGGCACCGTGGTCAGGCCGGTCGCACTCACGGAAACGGTGGCGCTATCGTCGATGGAGTCGAGATCGCCTGCCGCCCCGAAGCGCACAGCCTGCGGTCGCATCCAGTTGGTCGGCGTGAAGTTCAGCGTAGCGCCTGCAAGCACGTTGACGTCGGTATCGCCGGCGCTGCGTGCAATGGTAACCGTGACGTCGACGAGCGGTGCCGTTGCGAGGCTGACGGTTGTTACTGCCTCACCTTGCTCATCCACACGCAGGTTCTGATTGGCCACCACCAGGGCCTGGCCGCTGGAATTGAACACCGCACGATAGATGTCGTTGGTGGAGGTGCCGGTGTAATACAGCGCGCCGTCGGGACCGCCGGCGACATCCACTTGTGTGGCGATGCCGGTGGCCCAGTAGTCGACGCTGAGCACTGCGTTGCTGCCCGGGTCGATGCGCGCCCGCATGATGCGCCCGGAGTTGCAGTCACCATAAAAGAAATTGCCGCGGTAGTCGGCCGCGGCGGCCGTGCCATCGTAGAACCCGCCGCCGGTCAGGCACCCGCCTTGGTCGAGCGTGGCGGCTTGGCCGCCAGCGCTGCTGGCATTGGGTCCGAGCTGCTGCGCGGTGAACGTGGTTACGGTCGGGACCGACGCGACGTAAAGGTTGCTCTGATTGAACGACACATCACTGACGCCCGCGATGGTCAGGTTGCCACCAACGCGGAATCTGTGCGCGGTGCTGGTGGTGAAGGTCGCGACGTTGCCGCTACGTGTGGCCACAGTCACCGAACGTGGATCGCTGTCATTGGTGCGGTAGACGATCTTGGGAGTGATGTAGCCGGCCGGCTGGTTGTTCTCGAAGTTGTTGTAGCCTGCGTGGTCGCCCGAGCCGACGACGAATACCTGCTCGTAGCCATCGCCCACGACGTTCAGCCAGATCTGTCCGGTCGACGGCTGGATCTGCATAGTGAAGGGATTGCGGAATCCGCGCGCGAAGATGAAGTCGTTGTTCGCGCCGACGCCGTCGTCGAATGGGTTCGCCGCTGGCAGCGTTCCGTCGCGGTTGGCGCGGCCTACTTTGGCGGCGAGCGAGGTCAGATCGTCATCGACACCGGTGCCGCTGCCCAGATCGCCGATCGCCCAGTACAGTTTGCCGTCGCCGGCAAAACCGATACCGCCGCCGTTGTGGTTGCCGCCGCCGGTCGGCAGTCCGTTGCGGACTACTGTGCGGGCACTACCGATATTGGTCGAAGCGTCGTAGCGAATGATCTGCTGCTCACTGGTGCTGACCGAGACGAAGAAATACACGTAGTGATTACGCGCGAAGTCCGGATCGAAGGCCATGCCGATGAGACCGCACTCGCCGCCGCTGTGGATCGGCGTCATGGTGGCGAAGGTCGACCACACTGGCGAGGCCGTGGTGAGCGCGCCGCTGAGAATGCGTGCCCGACCATTCTTCTCCAGCACGAACAACCGATCGCTACCATCAGGCGCCCAAGCTAGCCCAGTGTGCAGTTTTCCGGAGGTGTCGTTCGGCGTGTTGCGGTTCACCGAGAACACCGACTCGGTCCAGTTCGGATCGCTGAGCGCAGCGGCAACCGGCAGACTGCCGCCCAAGGCGGTGCACAACACAAGTGCGTTGATGGCGCGCATCGCAGACCACTCCATGACCAGGGACTGCGCGACCATAGCCCGGACGAAAACGGGGTTTAGTGAGCCATTCCCCAAATCATGGCGGCCAAATAGTCGCGGAGTCACTGGCAGACCTGTCGGAGACGTTTAGCGCGCCAGAGGGTCGCGGCACGCCATTGGAGCGCACCAGGATTCCATGGATGGAGGAAGTACGAAACCATGGATGGCCGACGGTTGGGAAACGCAGGAGCAGTTTCCTGGGACCGCGTCTGAAACGGCAGCCTGGGGCGCGATTTGTTTCGATCGCTTCGTCGCCGGTCGCGGCTGGGTCCGCTGCTGCAGGCAGGTGTGCGTGGCGCGCGCTCCATGTCGGTATTCGCCACCAAAAAACGTCGTTAGAAATTGGATCAATAAGATTAACCCAGGAGCAGTGATGAAAACACCGATGCGCAAAACTAAGCCTTGCTCCCGCCAGCGCTTATTCAACACTCGTCGCACTACTGGCGTGCGGCTCGTTGCCGCAGTCGGCCTGTGGCTGGGCCTGAGTCTGGCGTGCGCAGCCCAAAGCCCAAGGACTACCCCCGACGACGCCACTGCGCTGGCAGCACCTTTCGATATACGCGCGCCGTACTGGTCGCTTCCGAACTTCAGGCTCGACAACCCCAACAACGATCCGCAACTCGGTGAAGGCGCCTCAGGTCAGTGGTTCGGTTCCGCCATCGCGTTGGATGGCGACACCCTCGCCGTAGGGGCACTCGGCGGCTGGAACGAACTGGGCGAGCCGACCGGTGCGGTCTACATCTATAGTCGAGTCGGTAACGAATGGGTACGTCAGACCAAGCTGTTGGCTCCGGACGCACGCAGCTATGACCTGTTTGGTGCCCAGCTCGCACTTGAAGGCGACACGCTGGTTGTGGGCGCACCGGACTATTCGCGTGCGCCACTCTTTTACCAAGGCGCGGCGTATGTGTTCGTGCGTGATGCGAGCGGCTGGCACTACCAACAAACTTTGCTGGAAAGTACGCCGCAGCGGGACGGACATTTCGGCGCGGCCATCGCGCTGAAGCAGAACACCTTGGCGATCTCTTCGAATTTTCGCGAGCTCGGCAGTGTGCCCGATGCCGGCGCGGTTTACCTGTTCGGGCGCAGCGGCAATCAGTGGCAGGTCCAGCAGGAAATCACCGCGCCGGTTCCCGTTCAGAACGGCCAGTTCGGCTCCTCGCTATTGTTGTTGGACAACGATTTGTTCGTAGGCGCCAACGGCGAGGGATTTCAGGCCGGCGCGGCCTATGTTTTTGCGCGCGTGAACAAAGTGTGGATGCCGCGGCAACGCCTGGTGCCGCTGGTCTCCGGCACCTTGGACCTGTTCGGTACGCAAATCGCGGGTAACGCCAATCGCGTGCTGATCTCCAGCCCCGCGCACCTGGGTGGTGGCAGCGAACCCGGCAAGGTAATCGAATGGCAACGCGTGGCAGGCCAATGGATCCAGGGACAGACGCTGATGGGGACCATCGTGCCGGACCTGAAAAACTTTGGACTCTGCCTCGATTACCGTGATGGTCGATGGCTGATTGGATCGACGCTGATGATACCTGCGCCTTCCATAGTGGGCGTTGAACTGTTCGAGTACAAAGACGTCGCGGGCACGCTAACCGGCACGCGACAGATCAGTTTTCCCGTTGCGGACAACGACGGTTACGGCTTGCGTAGTCTGACATCCAGCGTGGATCAGGTGCTGCTTGGCCTGCCGAGCAGCTTTGCGTTTCCGCACGTCTCGGCGGGCGAAGTGCGCATTTACAATGAGGTAGCACAGGGCGCTGACGCACAGTTGACGTTGAACAACGGCAGTACCGCGACCGGCGAAAATTTCGGTGCGGCAATCGCGGTCAACAGTGAATGGTTGCTGGTGGGTACGCCCTATGAGCGGCGCCAATCGGCCGCGGCCGGCACGGTATTCGCGTACCCGCGTGCGACGTTGGATCAAGGGCCGCCGCTTGCGCTGTCAGCCAACGACGCTGCACCAGGAGATTACTTTGGTTCGGCGCTTGCTTGGAGTAACGGCATCTTTGTGATCGGCGCACCAGGCAATGCCGGTGCGGTCTATCACTTTGTGCTGGTGGGTTTTAACTGGACGCAAACCGCCAAGTGGCCAGCACCGCCCTCAGCGCAGCGCTCGTCCTTCGGCAGGGTGATTGCTGCCGATGCCAATCGAGTGGTGGTAGGCGCAGAGAACGAAAACATTCCTGGCGGCACCGGATCGGGCGTCGCGTATGTGTACGAACGCAGCGCTACCAGCTGGCAAGCCCCAGTGCGCCTGCAGGTGAGCGACGCAGCAACTGAGTCGGGTATCGGCAAAGCCGTCGCGATCGATCAAGACACCATCGTGCTCGGCGCCGTGCCCTTCATTATTGAAGACCCATTCGGGGCACCTGGACTGGGCGAAGGCGCTGCCTATGTTTTCGTCAGGACCGCGCAAGGTTGGACCGAGCAGGCCAAGCTACTCAGACCGCCCAGCGCTGTGGCCATCGGCCAGTTCGGCGCCGCAGTCGCGGTATTGGGCGACACGCTGTTTGTCGGCGCGCCGCGCATGCAGCAGGTCCACATATTCCAACGCCAAGGCGACGCCTGGTCCTGGGTGGAGATGCTGTCCGCTCCGCCAGGCGCAACGAATGGTTTCGGTTCGAAACTCAGCGTGACGAACGGCCAACTGTGGGTGGGTGCCGAAACCGATCTACGTGGCGATTACCAGAGCGGCAGCCTGCATCGCTTCCACGTTCGCGATGGACAATGGCGACTGCAGCAGTCTTTTGCGCCCGGCGGCCAACCACAGTACAGCCAGTATGCGACGAGCTTCGCAGCAGTTGGCAACGCGTTGTATGTCGGCGCGCCGGGAACCCAAGGATACTTGCCGAGTGTCTACCAAGCCGGTGCGGTGTTCGTGCATGAGTTGCCATTGTTCTTCGATAATTTTGAGCCATAGGGATTTCGGAAACGGCAAAGTCCGCGAAGGTGTCAGTGCCGTACAATCCGCCTCGTGTCTCTGACTCCATTGAGTGGGCGTTGCCCATTTGTATCGTCGCCGCCGCACGCTTCGAGCGGCCGCAGCAGGTCGATCAAGCTATTCGAACGAGTTGCTGAAGATGCGTTCGAATCGGGCCCGGTAGTACCCGTCGTAAAGATTTTGCACCAGATGATCGTAACCCTGCGGGCTCAGATGGAAGCAGTCGCGACCCAGACCCACACGGTCGCGCATCGCCGTCAGCGGGCTGGGCAGCGTCGGTTCACCGGGCAGGGGAAGTTGTCCTGGGGGAGTCAGGTCGATGCCGTACTTGTTTTGCATCAATCCGAAATGCCGGATATGAAAGATGCGCGGGTGCGCTTCGGCGATCTGCGCGTAGGTATCGATGAAATCGATGGCTGCTGCATTGAGTTGGGTTGGGCTCGGCTGCCCCAGGTCATTCCACAGTGGCGTACAGAAAAGCAGACCGATCAACCCGGTACGCGTATCGCGAAAATTCGGGTAGTCATAAAAGCTCAGCAGCACTTCGATGTCCGGCCGCTGGTTGAGAACAAAGGCGGTGATGATCTCCAGGTCGTCGAGAATGCGCTGCTTGAGCGCATCCACCTGCAGCGGCGGCATCGTGGTCGACCAGGCATCGAGAAAATCATTGCCGCCCGCCGTCAACTGCACGGTATCGATGCTCGGGTTGGCCTGCAACGCATCTGCGATCAGCTGCAGTCGCGCGGGCTCTTTCCATTGCGCCGCAGTGGTACCGCTCTCGGTGGTCGTTGCACCCAGCGCGGCGAACTGTCCGACATTGTTGCTGACGAAAACCACCTCGTGTGTGCCGTCCTGCCACATTTCTGCGGCCCAGCTGTCGCCGACAATCAATACCCGAGGCGTTTGCGCCTGTGCAGCCAGCGCCAGGCACAGGCACAGCGCTGCACTGGTGAGCTGCCAGCATCTTCGCATTGAGTAGTCTCCGCCCAGGTAGGCGCTGGAAGTTACCACTTACAAAACACTTTCGCTTTCGCCCGAAGGAGCGCACCCGGGCGCGAGCTCCCAACACTGCCGCAATACGGTTACTCGGGTAGCGCAAAAAAATGGTTCATGGCAAAGAGGCAAAGGGTTCAGAACCGTAGAATCCAGTTCGAAAATCTCGCTGACGCCATTCGCACCTTCCCGGCAAACGCGCGCTGACCGCCGCACACGCGTTGTGACGTGCCAGTCCCGTGTCGTAGCGCGCACCCCCATATTCACGGGGTGTCGCGACCGTGCGACGCGCCCCATTCTGGAAACGGATTCCGGAGATACGCGATGTCGCTACGTACACTGTTTCTCATGCTGCTTTTCGCCGGCAACGCGTTCGCGCAGTCCGCCGATCAGGAAGTGGTCAGCGTTATCGGCTCACCGGATCCTGTCGTTCCGGGCCAGAACATCACCTACACCGTGACCGTGCGCAACAATGGCCCAGATGCGGCGGTGAATGGCGGGCTCAACGTCAATCTCGGCGGCAGCCTGACGCATGTGTCGAATACTCCACCAGCCGGGTTCACCTGCTTCGTGGCCGGCGCGAACATGACCTGCAACACGCCTTCGTTCGCGTCCGGTGCCACGGTCATGATCACAATCGTCGTGCGCGTCGATGACAGCCTGCTCAACTTCCCGGACGGATCAATTACCAGCAATTTTTTTTCCATCTGGAACCACAATCGACCCGAACAATGGCAACAACATGAAGAGCGCGACGACGGCTTGGGACAGCCCGCAGTTCGACCTGACGATCGCGGTGAGTGATACGCCCGATCCGGTCGGCCCGAATCAGAACATCACCTTCAGCGCCCAGTTGTCACACTCCGGTCCGGACACGGCGACCAACATCAACGTCAATATGTTCAACAACGGGTCGCTGCGCTTCCAGTCAGTCAGCGCACCGGCCGGCTTCACCTGCACGCCGCTCGCGGTCGGTGCAGTGCCAACCCTGACTTGCTCCAAGCCGACGCTTGCGCCCGGCATCTACAATTTCACACTGGTCCTGTTCGCGGACGACGCCGTGCTCGGCCTCAACGATGGCACCGTATTCACCAGCTTCAGCGTCAACGGCACCGGCAACGACGTGAATACGAGCAACGACAGCGAGACCGAGTCCACCGCGTACGTGACACCGGATGCCGACGTCGCGATCACCGTCGCCGATTTTCCGGACCCGGCGGTGCTCGGCACGTCGATCGAGTATTTGGTCACGATCACGAACAACGGACCGGATGCCGCCCCGAACGCAAGGATGAACACGTTCAATTCGGGCACGCTTCGTTTTGAGCAGCTGGAAGCACCGGCCGGATTTTCGTGCACGCCGCCCGCGATCGGCGCGGCGCCAACGATGACCTGCCAGATCGCATCGCTCGCGTCGGGTGCCAGCGCCGAATTCATCGTCACGGTGCGAAGCGACGCCGCGTTGACCGGTCCATTGGGTGGCACCGTTTCGACAGCCTTCAACACCAACAGTGCGATAGCCGATCCGGTCGACGCGAATAGTTCCGAGACCGAGAATACACAGCTCATCCCGGTGTTGTTGTTCGCCAATGGATTTGAGTAGCGACGGGCGCGTTCATACATTCGGGCCCGCTTCCGGTCGGCGCACCCGACCGCGTTCCCCGATGATCCATGCTTCAGCGGATTCGAGGATGATTATGCGTGGCGCGCACAACCACGCCACCGTGGCCAACAGCGCCGCAAAGGTGAACACGCTGGCATAGGCCAGCAGCGGCAGCGCCCCGTGCAGCAGCGAAAACATCAGGCCGCCTGCGGCCAGTGCGGCGCTGGTGCATACAGCCGCACTCAGTTGCAACGCCGAAGCATAGGTTCCCTGTTGCTCTCGCGGTGCCAGTTTCAACGTCAGAACGCCGAGCATCGGCAGCGACAAACCGGTGCCGAGCCCGGCGATCGCCCATCCGATCAACAGCATTGCTTCGGGCAAGAGTTGCAGCACGGTCAAGCCCGACACGGCGATACCGATGCACAGCAACAGGCAACCGCGGCTGAGCCATGCTTGGCGCTTAGCGGCATCTGTCACGCGGGATTGAAGGTGACTGCCGATGCTCCAGCTCAGCGCACCACTGGTGAGGGCGAGTCCGGCGGCAGTGATCGACCAGCCGCGTTGCTGATTCAACCAGAGTGGGACAAAAGCTTCGCAAAGAAAAAAGGCCGACGCACTCAGGCCACGCAGCGCAATCACTGTGGGCAATCCCCGCGCCAGGCGCAAAGTCCCACTGGGCAACAAGCGACTGGCCGCCAGCGCGAGCGCGCCCAGCGTGATGACGACCACGATGCTCGCCCAACGGCCCGCATTCGAAGTCAATGACAAGCAAACGCTGCTGAATGCGGCCAGCAATGCCCACGATAAAACACGACGCCGGGGCATGGACTTGGTGGCGGGTTGGTTGCTGCAATACACCGGCGGCAGAACCAAGGCCGCGGTAGGCAACAGCAGCACAAAGATGCCAAGAAACAACCAACGCCAGCCCAATTGCTCGACGATGTATCCCGAGATCGCCGGGCCGATCACTGCGGGCACCACCCAGGCCGACGAGAACATGGCAAACAATCGGGGATGCAACGCGAGTGGAAGCGCACGCGCCGTGGCCACGTAGAGCGCCACACTGAGTGCGCCTACGCCGAGCCCTTGAACGATGCGACCCAGGACCAGGACGTGCATCGATCCGGCCAACCCGGCGAGCAGCAGTCCAATTGCGAATAGCAACATACCACCAGCCATCGAGCGGAATGGGCCGTGACGATCACAGTCGACGTCCGACCACACCATGGCCACCACCGAGCCAGCCAAGGTGCTGGCAAAGGCGAGCGCGTAAAAGGTCATTCCATCCAGCGCGCTAGCGACCGCGGGCATGCCGGCTGCAACACCCATGGCCTCGAACGCCATCATCGAACAAAGGCCGATTGCGCCAACACTGATATTTCGCCAAGCGGGGGCAAACAGCGACGCGTTTGATTCTGAATCGACAGCGAGGTGCATAGCTTGTCTCGTTGATCACGGGTCACTAGCATGCAACCTCAAGTTCACTTGAGGTCAAGCGATGTCGAGCAATACCTGGTTGGGCGTGGGCGAGGCAGCGCGCCGCAGTGGAATCGCTGTGTCTACCTTGCATTTTTCCGAGGCACAGGGCTTGCTGTCGTCCGAGCGCAGCGCCGGCAACCAACGACGTTATCGTCGTGACGCGCTGCGCCGTATCGCCTTTGTCCGCGCCGCTCAGGCCGTTGGCATCAGCCTCGCCGAGATCGCCGAGGCGCTGCAACAGCTTCCCGAACAGCGCACCCCCACCAAGGCGGACTGGTCACGCCTGTCTTCGCGCTGGCGCGAGTCGCTCGATCAACGTATCGCCGATCTGCAGGCGCTGCGTGATGACCTGCAAGGGTGCATTGGCTGTGGCTGTCTCTCGCTGCGCGCCTGCCGTCTTTACAATCCTAAGGACACTCTGGGTGAGCGCGGCCCGGGTCCACAGCGTTTGGGCAGACGGGCACCGGAAAACCCGGCGCAGCGCAAACAGGAAACGGGTTAGTTTTTTCTGAGAACTCGCGTCGGAAGTTGAGACGTGGCGGCGGTCTCGATTGGATTTGAGAGTCGACTCAGCCGCATCGTGCATGATTCAATACAGCGCGAGCACTCCGGGAGGCGCCCAATGCGACGACTTTTGTTGTGCGTTCTTTGGTTGGCGAGCGGCACTGCGGCTGCATTGACTCCGGGCCTGGACGACATCGAACTGATCATGTTGCCGGCGCAGCCGCTGGAGCTGGAAACGCTGCGCGTACGCATTCCCGGATCGGTGTTCGACCAGACCGCGACCACATTGCAGCGCGTGAGCATGCCAGGCGGCAATCGCATTGTGCTGGATCTGCAGTGCGTCGACGCCTGTATCAGCCTGCTGCCGCCGGAGATGCCGCCGCGCGACTTCGTGCTGGGTCAGTTTCCTGTCGGCGAATACACGCTGGAAGTCTTTCTCACCACCGCTGGGCAGGCCACCAGTGCGCCGCGGCTGCTCGCACGCAAGCCGGTGTCGGTGCTTGAACGCCCGACTACGCCGGGCGTACAGATGCCTTCAAATCGATTCGACTTCACTGATCTATGGTGGGACCGCAACGAATCGGGCTGGGGACTGAGCATCTACCAACGCCCCGATGCGACTTTGTTTGCTGCGTTTTATACCTACGATGCTGATCATGGCGCCGCGTTCTACACCGTGCAAGGCGGCCGCTGGATCGACTGCGCCACTTATGTTGCGCGACTCTATCGCAGCACCGGTTCGCCCGCACTCGGGCCCTATGATGCGCGCGACAAGAGCGTTACCGATGTCGGCCCGGTACAACTTCACTTCCAGTCGCTGGCAGACCGTAACTGTGCCGATGCGGGCGCGTACAGCAACGCTCGCTTCCGCTACACCATTGACGGCCACACCATCGACCGGCCGATTGCACGTTTCTTTACCCCGCGCGACTGAAGCGCCGTTGCGGTCTGAGTATTACGCTCAACCACAAAGCGTCGAAATATTGCTTTCAAAACGACTTCCGGCCAAGGCTCGCCGCCCACTCACAGCCGCATCAGAGTCCGAATCATCGCGACGATGAAGCATCGCGAATCTCTTCTGGGTTCGACCACGGCGGCCATTCCGCCGGATCGTCAGGCGCAGCGGAGGTAGACGCGCAATACGGCAGCGAAACCTGTCATCGCAGCCGAAGCAATCAGACCGAAGCATCTGCAAGTGGGTCACTACGGTCGCGCCGACGCAAAGATCCGGGCTTCATGGCTGAGGTTCCGCGCACAGGGCGGCGCCACCGCGCATGGTCGTTCGTGGGCCCGACCTGCGGTCGGGCGGTCACTTTCAAGCAGAGCACGCCGGCGCCCAGTGTCTGCTTCAAGGCAGTGCCATCCGGGCTGGTCCACGGGCGCGAACAGCCGCGGTCTTGCTATACCCCTTGCGCTGCCGGTGGTTCCACAGCGGTCGCGGCGGCTTCAGACTGCAGTCGGTCTGCTTCCGCTTTTCTGGCTGCTTCTTCCGCCGCTGCTTTCGCTTCAGCCTCTGCGCGCGCGCTGTCTTCCTTTGCTTTTCTGGCTGCCTCGGCTTCGGCCTCAGCTTGCACCTTGGCCGCATCTGTTAGGTCGGAGATGGCATGGGCAGCAGCGGCAGCGGCAACGGCGGCCGACTTCTGAGCCTCCGCCGCTGCTTGAGTTGCAGCAGCGAAGCTTCTCGCAAAGAACGCATTGGCATTCAAGGCGTCAATACCCGCATTGACATCGAGCTTCGCCACAGCGACATTGGCCTGCTCCAAACCACTGGTCAACGTGCAAGCACCGTGATACGTCACAACATCGCCGATCGCAGCTTCTACGGTGTATTCAGCCAGATCGGTTTTGCGCGTGGCATGAATTTTTTCAAGGATGTCGCTGCGTCTCGAGTTGATTCCTTGAGTGATGACGTGCGCCGCAAGATCGGCAAAGTAGTTCTGGTTGTATTCGGCTCGGGTGCCCGACGAGACGCCTGAAAGTGCTGCAAAGATTGAAGCGGTGGATGCCGCAGGCGCGATCGCTCCTGCGGCACCGAAAACGGTGGTCGCAGTGCCGGCCCAGAAATTGAAGCGGGATTGCTTCTTTTTCAGAGTCACCTTGTAGTTTTCGCACAATTCGTTCGAGGCCAGGATCAATCTATCCTGAAGACGATTTCGTTGGAGCGCGGTCGCGTCGAACACGCGCAATGCTTGATCGAACTTGTCGGCAAAATCTTCCCCAGACAGTCCTTTCCCGGAATATTTGCCTGCCGAAACAATGCGGATGATATCGATGGTCTCAATGGGCTGTTCGAACAATTCGTTTGCAGTGAATTTCGTCGTATCAGCTCGTTCTCTTTTTTGCTTCTGACGGGCGGAACCTTCATTTGATCCGGAGTTGGGTGTGAACGCGCAGCCGAGCATGGCAGCGCATAGCGCGATGAGCAGAATGTTCTTGAACATGATCTTCTCCAATTTGCGAATGAACGACGGACGCCATTGCAGGACAACTGCATCCAGCTGGGAACGCGCAGCATTCAACAGCCGCGCAGCAAGCGACTGGGTTGAAACTCAATCGAGAGGAGGTGAGGTCAGGTGCCGGTGACGCATGAAAGGACGCTCGGATTGCGCAGCCGACAACAAGCTGCAACGCAATGGCATCGAAACGGCAACGTTCACGGGGTTCCCTCCGTAATGGCGGCGAAGCCAGTTAACGGGAAAGAGCGGCCCACGCGATATTTGTCTCACTCAGCCTCTGGTAGCGGCCACTGCGGCCGCCCGTCCAGCTCGAATGCAGCGACGTCTGGTCAAGCAGGCTCATTTACGCAGACAGTCAAGCAGTGCGAGTGCGGCAGGCTTCAGGCGGAGCTGTCGGCCCGAATCATTGTTGAGGTTCCGCGCACCGCGCGGAGCCACCGCGCATGGTGCTCTGTGGGTTCGACCTGTGGTCGGACGCGTTTCCGCTTTTTTTCCCGCACGCAAATGGCGTCGCTTTCTGCGACGCCATTTGCGCAGTCAGCGCGGATCTATTGCTCGCAACCACTCTGCGGCGGATTGGCGCCTAGACCGCCATTACAGTCATCAAACCCTGGGCCACCATCCAGGACGTCTTGACCGTCGCCCCCATTCAAATCGTCATTGCCATCATCGCCGCTCAGCGTGTCGTGGCCTTCATTGCCGGACAGCACATCGTCTCCGCTCCCACCCTTGATTTGATCGTCGCCGGACTCGCCTTCGATATCATCGACACCGATGCCACCGCAGATGACATCGTTGCCACGATTGCCGCGAATGATGTCATTGCCGGCGCCGCCATGAATGACATCGTCGCCAGAGGTGCCCTGGATATTGGCATCGTCGAAATCGCTTCCAGAAATCGTCACCGGCAGCCCCTGACAAGTGGCCGGAACTGCGAGCACTGTCGCTTGCATACTCGCGAAAATTGCGCCGGCGATAAAGGTCTTCAGTACAACATTGCTGGTTTTCATGATCGTTCTCCGTGCTTGGGGTTGTTGAGCTCGATGCTCGGCAACCTCATTCGTGGATCGAACGTTGAATCTGACATCCGCGCATGATTCGCCTTCGCGCAGCGATTTCGTTCGGAGTCCGCGGCCGATGTACAAAGTTGAAGATGATCACCTGGGGAAGGTCTGAATAAGTCACCACTTCGCCTTCGCCACACTGCTTACTGCTTGCCAAACCCCCGCTCTCAACAGCGGAGCTGGTTAACCTGCGGTTTTTCGCCCCCTGACTCAGGGGGCTAGCGCGGCTCCAGACTTGTTCATAGGTTCCCTAATGGTTTTGGTGACGGATGGTTTTGGTCAGTGAAATCTTGGCCGCTGCCGTACCAGTACTAATGACACCCGGTGACTTCCGTCACTTACTGGTGAACTACTGCACCAGCACACTAAAGCTCCAACCGAAGGAGCAACACCATGAAAAGTATCGCGTTATCGCTGTTGATTGTGGGCCTGATCAGTACCGTCAACCCGTTATTGGCTAACAATCGTGCGGAAAATCAACGAATTACGGTCGTAGCGGCGCCCGATCCGGCCGAACAGATTCGCGATCTGGCACGCCTGCTGCGCTCCAACGATCTGGCCGGCCTGATACAGGCCACGGTTCCGCCGAGCCACTATGCGCAGATCCGCCAGGCCTACGAGCTGCATCGCATGCAGCCGATCACAGAAAAAGAACGGGCCGAATTTGCCGAAGGTCTGGGCAAGCTCAGCGCACCAGACGCGGTCGACCGGTTGATGATCGAGATTGAGCCGAAGCTGGTTGAAGCGCGACCCAAAGTCCCGGCTGCGGTGATGATGGGCCTGGGCGCGCTGCAGATAGCGGTGCTTTCGGACGACAATCATCTGACTACTGCGCAACGGGCGTCTTTACAGCAGGCGCTGCCGGGCGTTCAGCAATGGGCGAGCACCACCGATTTTCTGAGCTCGCTATCGATGCGTCAAGCGTTGACCCTGATTGCCGATGCAGTGCGCAACACCGGTATTCGTAGCGTGGATGAGTTGAAATTGATGTCGTTTGAGCAAGTGTTGGCGAAGGCCGAGTACATGGTTGCCGCAAGCAAGCAGGCTTTGTTGATTTATGGTCTGGACTTGAACGCCATCGCCGATTCCATACAGGTGGAAGTACTCGCGATCAACGGCTCGACCGCGCGCGTGCGCACCACCGTGACTGTGTTCGACGCACCGATCGCTGCCGAGCATGATCTGGTTCTGTTGGACGGCCGCTGGTATGGCCGGGAAGCAGTCGAGCATTGGTCGAAGCACACAGCGCGGCACGCACAGGGTTAGTTAATGCGTACGCCCCGCCTCAGCATTCGAGGCGGGGCCTGCGGCAAAGCAGAACTGGGGTTGCAGTCATATTTTCAATGTCCAGACCGCAACATCCTGTTCTGAGCCCGTGTTACTTCCGCGACCATTTTTCAAGGCTCTCAATGGAACTGGTTGATCAATTTGCCTTGGGAACCTCTGCACAAGTCCGGAGCCGCGATTGCCCCCTGAGTCAGGCGGCGAAAAACCGCAGGTTGACCAGCTCCGCTGTTGAGAGCGGGGGTTTGGCAAGCGATAAGCGGTGTGGCGAAGACGAAGTGGTGACTTGTTCAGACCTTCCCTAGTTGAGCAATCTACGCGTGCCCCCTGATTCGTCTGCAAGAGTTTCACCCGAAATTTGGGTAATGAGTTCGTCGCCGAACTGGATATCGAGGGCGGCCAGGCGTTGGGTGAGATCGGCATCGGTGAGTGCGCCTTCTTTTTGCAGCCATTGGTAGCGCTTGCGCTGACGCGCCGGATCTTCATCAGGGGATAAGAAATCGTACCAGCGACGCAATTGGTTGAGACGTCGGGACTCGAGTGTGTCGAGGATACGGTCTTTCTCATCGTCGTCGATGATGAAGATCGTGCCGTGGTCGGTCGGTATCTTGGTGTAGCGTGTGGTGCGAAAACGGGCGAACAGAACGCAAGCGATGCCGACAGGGAGCCAGATCGACATCACCTGCCGGTCTGTGGCGAAATTCACCACAGTGAGCACGACGCCGAGTGCGATCCATAGCACGCCCACGTTCTGCAGCCAGCTATTGCGCTCGACAAGAAAGTCACGGATTCGGCTTATCTCCTGATACTTCACCTGAAAAGAGGTGCTGCCACTCTTATCGGTCACGGTATAGGCCAGCTCGTCTTCGCCGAAGTGGAATCGGGTCTGATTGCCGTTGCGCTTCTGCTTGAACTCAGTGTCCCGCAGCGGTGTGGCGTCAGTCGGTGTTTGGTCTTCGATCATGGGGTCGTGCATTCCTTGGTCGTGTGTCGGCCGGGCTCTTGTGCAGAACCCGCAGTGAATTCAATCTAGCGCAATTCCAATCTTCGCACGCAACACCTGGCCACACACGAATGGCACTATTTTATCGGCGGAAATGCCCTGTTGAGGCAAGCGGGTCGCCTGAGCGACGCAGGTTGCGACGCCACTGCTCGCACAGCGCTTAGCCACCCGTGCGACTGCATGGTGGGTCCGAACTGCGGGCGGACTTTTTTTCGCCCATGCTCAGTGCCGGCGACCCTTGCCTGGTGCAACGCAGCGCCCGTCGATTGTTGGCTATCAATATCGCCACCCGCTATGCCAACATTCTCCGGCGATACTGGAAACGCAGTTTGTTCCCCACTAATTTCCCCGATTGCGAATCCTCGTTCGTGCAACCGCGCTGAATTGTCATTCCCATCCGTCCGAGCAGGAGCGATTATGTCCGTGGAGCCGTCGTTGGACTTGACAGATGTACTGCGCGCGGAACGAGAGGCGCTGGGAATTGATCTGAACCAGGAGCCCGCGCTGAGCGCGTTGTGCCTCTCCGGCGGCGGCATTCGCAGCGCCACCTTTGGGCTCGGCGCCCTGCAGGGACTTGCCGATCACGGCCTGCTCGACAAGTTTGATTACCTGTCAACGGTTTCCGGCGGCGGCTACATCGGCAGCTGGATGAGCGCCTGGGTGAATCGCGCGAAGGGCATGGTCAATGTGATACCGCGCCTGCGTCGCGATGCATCGCCGGCGCCGAACCAGCCCGATCCGATCCAGCACCTGCGTGACTACAACAGCTACCTGACGCCACGCTCGGGTGCGTTGTCCTCGGATCTATGGACGGTCATCGCCACCGTACTGCGCAATATCCTGCTCAACTGGATCGTGTTGATTCCAATGCTGATGGCGGTGCTGATGCTGCCACGCCTCTACCTTTCAGCGCTGTCGTTTCCGGAACTGCTGTATGGCGGCGTGATTTTTGCAACGGATGTTCCCGATTACGGCGCTGCACAACTCAATGGCATCGGCGAATCGGCTTTTGTCGAGCTGCTGCTGCCGCTGGTGAGCTTCGTCCTGTTCGCCTTCGCCCTTTACAACACCCTGCGTTATCTGCCCGGCGTAGGTGGGCGCGAACACACCGCGCAAGACTACACGTTCAAGATACTCGCGCCGCTGGTCGGCGCCGTGCTCACCTTTCTGCTGTTCGATTCACTCTATTACCTTGGCGACGACTACGTCAGTCACATCAATCTGCGCTCCGTGCTGATCTGGACGACTGCGCCCTGCGTCGCGGCCTGGTTGTCCTATCTGTTGTTTCATCGCCGCCCACTTTTGGCCAAACTGCGCCTGTTGTTCGGTCCTCTCTCGCTGGCAGTTGCAGTGATGGCTGCGGGCATCGGCCTTGCTACATGGACCGCAACAAATTTCATCCTGTGGCATTCTGATCTGCACAGCACACCCTCGTGGGCCGCATATGTGACGATCGGTCCATCCATTGTTCTGCTCGGCTACTGTCTGGGCACCGTGCTGTTCGTTGGCCTGTCCAGCAGCTTTCTCACCGACGAAGATCGCGAGTGGATGTCGCGCTCGGTCGGCGGGGTACTGTTGTTCTGCGTTGCGTGGACTGGCATTTGTGCAATGGTATTGGTGCTGCCGCAATGGGCGCTGGGCTGGCGTGCCTGGGCACATGGCGCGATGGCGGCCGGCGCTGCGCTTACCGCCTGGCTCAGCACACTGAGCGCTTCGGCCACGGCCAATGCCAATCCAGGTGCGGTGCGTTCCCAGAGTGGCGGCGCACGTCTATTGGCTGTTGCAGCAAGCGTTGCACCGCCGCTGTTCCTGCTGCTGCTGGCTTGCGCACTGTCGATCGGCAGCAATGTTCTGTTGCAGGGGTTGCATGGCCTCACCAACCAGACCTTGGCTGGCCCACACGCAGTGCCGGTCATGTGGACGAATCACAACGGCATGTTGACGCGTTCGCAGCCGATTCTGGTGGCCCTGCTCGCCGTGCTGCTGCTGATCAACAGCTGGGTGATGGCACGTTGGGTAAATATCAATACGTTCTCGCTGCATGGCATGTACCGAGACCGAATCGTACGCGCCTACCTTGGCGCCTCGAACCCGGTGCGCAATGCCAGCCCTTTCACCGGATTCTGTCGCAGCGACGATCTGCCGATAGCGGCGCTCGATCCGGGTATGCGACCGTTCCATGTGGTGAATATCACGCTCAATCTGGTCGCTGGCACACGCCTCGCCTGGCAGCAACGCAAGGCCGCGTCGTTCACCATGACGCCACTACACTGCGGCAGCGCCGATGTCGGGTATCGACCGTCATCCCGGTACGCCGGAGGCATTTCCCTTGGCAGCGCCGTGGCCATTTCGGGCGCCGCCGCGAGCCCGAATATGGGCTATCACTCTTCGCCCGTTGTCGGCTTCATCATGACCCTGTTCAACGCACGACTCGGCTGCTGGCTCGGCAACCCGGGAGCACCCGGAACACGCACCTGGACACAACCCGGACCGAGCTTTGCGATTCGCTCGATGATCCGTGAGGCGCTAGGCCAAACCTGTGACAGCAGCGAATACGTTTACCTCTCTGACGGCGGCCATTTCGAAAACCTGGGCCTGTACGAAATGGTGCGTCGGCACTGCAGACTGATCGTAGTTCTCGACGCTGGAGGCGACGCCGAGTTCAGCTGCGACGACCTCGGCAATGCACTGCGCAAGATTCGCATCGACCAACGCATCCCGATCGACTTCGACGCCGAATCCATGCAATTGCTGCGGCAGCGCAAGCGCCGCTGGGCCACCGCCAGCATCCGCTATTCGCAAGTCGAAGGCGCGGGCGAGGACGGCCGACTGATATACGTCAAACCCATGCTGCTCGGCAACGAGTCGCCCGACGTGCTGAGCTATGCCGCGTCCAACCCGACCTTTCCGCATCAGAGCACCGGCGATCAGTGGTTCGACGAATCACAAACCGAAAGCTATCGCGAACTCGGCGCCTTCACCGTCAACGAAATGTGCCGGGGCTGGTCTGCAGGCTCGCTGGCCGACTGGTGTCGCCAGCTTGATGTCGAAGAAAGCAAGCGTGCGACGACGCGCGCGTGAGGCTGCAAAACACTCAAGTGGGGCAGGGACACGTGTGCTTCTGCGAACGTCACGGAAAAGCGTTTCGCTCCCCGAGGCAGTGATTCGGCGAGCGGCTTGCACTGCGCGCATGCATCACTCGCCGCGGTCCAACCATTGACCGTACTTACACGAGCCTCCGACATCACCAAACCGCATTACGTTGAATCGCGCGCGCCGGAGATCACGCCATCCTCGCCAACGCCGTCCTTCTTGCGCCGACTCAACACCCCGGCCGACATCAATGCAACGATCAGCGCCACCGGTAGCGGCTCGAGGAACGTGATCGCTGCATTGATCGCCGGATTGCTGTAAAGCTCCGCGAACTTTTCCATCTCGGCCTGCTTCCGGGCAAGCGTCTGCGCGCTGTCGCCCTGCGCGCGCGCTTTATCGAGCACATGCGTGGTGTACTTGGTCATGAAATCGGGCGCAATCTTGAAGTAGACCACTTCCCACGTCGCGACGTAGCAGACCGACGACACCACTGCGATCAGCGTGCCAACCGCGAATGCGCGACCGAAACGCACCGTGCCGCCGGCGACGTTGTCGCGATACGAGCGCACGCCGAAGAAAATCAACAGGAATGCGATCACCATGGAGGTGTAGCCAATGATCGCGCCACGTTCGAACCCGATCGCGTCCTGGAACGGCAAAGTAATGAGCAGCATCGCCGACAGAATGGCGCCGGAGATCAGGCCAAAGGTGAGTACGATTTTTTTCATGGTCGAATCCTCTTGAAGATGGGAGTCAGCAATAGTGCGAGATGCTTTTGCGCCCCGGCCAATGTTCGGGAGCGCTTGAGCGGGTTACGGAACAGAGTGCGTTTTGATGGCTCTCCTGCAACTGTGTGGCGTCTGCCGCTGCATGAAGATCGGTGCTATGCCGCAGGGAAACGGCTGTCAGTCTGTCCATTGCACGCTCCATCGCACATCACCCAAACGGATGATTTTGCGGCAGAACCACAAAAATCACCCTTTCAGGCGATCAGTCCCGCTTCTTTCGCGCGCTGCACCGCCTGTGTCCGCCGCCGCGCCGAGAGCTTGTCAAACAAACGGGCAGCGTGCGTCTTCACGGTGTTCTCGCTGACGAACAGCCGTGCTGCGATCTCGCGATTGCTCAACCCCGCTGCCATCGCTTCGAGGATCTCGAGCTCGCGCGGCGTGATGCCCAGTTGCTGCAGCCGCGTCAGATTCGGCGCGAACGGTCCCGACTCCAGCGCGCCGACCTGCACCTCCACCAGCACGGGCACTTCGCGAACGACCACGGTTTCGCGCGTCCGCGTGAGCTTGAGCCCGAGCCAGATGCCGAGCGCCGAAAAGATCAGCGCGACGATGCCGCCGTAGATCTCGAGCGAGTGCTCGAGGACCAGAAAGCGGTACTCAACGAACTTGAGTGCGGCGATCAAGACGCCGCCGAGGGCGCCGTAGACGAGGACGGTCTTCTTCACGCGGAAGCAGCTCGCATATATCGGGGCCAGCGAAGAATGGCAGTTTCCCAAGGTCCGTGGTAGCCAGGCGAACGGACACGGGTTGGCGATAACGTCACTGCGTACGCCGGTCGAGTTGCGATCGGTTGGCTTTTGCAACCTGTGTTCTCCATGAGATTGAATTCGTTGGGCGCAACTGCAAACGCGGGCCACTGTGCGTCGCTTGTTGCATCAGGGGTTGGGTTGCTCAATGGCGTCGGCTCTGCCGTTTCCCGCGTTTGTGCTGCAAGCCTGTCCGCTGCGATCAGCGTTTCCCGATAGAGGTCTGTGCAGGGGGATCAGCGCGTGGCACAGAACAGGTGATGCGCATCACGGGCGGCAATGCCCGAATTGGGGAGTTAACTATGTCGAAAATATTGATGGGCCTGTGCCTGGCCCTGGCCGTGTTTCAGCCAGCGTTCGCCGATGTGCGGCCCCTGGCCAATTCGCTGGCCATCGAGAAAGAGTCCGCGATCGCCTTCGATCCCGACGGCAATCGTGGACTGGTGGTCTACGCACAGAATGGTTATGTCTATGGCCGTTACGTCGACGCAAACGGCGTTCCGGTCGGGACGTCGGAGTTCACAATTTTTCCGGTGTCGTTCCCGGCCAGCGGCCGCAGCTATTCGACGCCGAGCGTCACTTTCAAGCGCGGACAGAATCGCTTCGTGATCACCGCCGCCGAGACCGGGACGAATGTCATCTATACCCACTCCGGGCCGATTTCCATCAGCGCTCCCAGGGGCATTGCGGTTACGGCATTCAATGCCGATGGTACGCGTGCGGCAAGCCGCTTCCTGCGCACGCCCATCGCCTCGGTCGCACGCAGCGAAAAGCGCCCGGTCGTGGTGGCTGATGAACTGAGCGATGGATGCTGCATCGCTGTGGCGTGGGAAGACGAAACGTTTTCGCGCAGTCTGTATGTGCAACGACTGGATGCCAATCTGCTACCCCAAGGTGAAACAGCCGTACTGACACCGTCAGGCGCCGAGCGTATTGCCAACGTCGCCGCGGCCTACGAGCTCAACCGCGACCGGTTCACCTTTGTCTACGACATGGTCGATGCCACGTCGCGTCGCTGGGTGGCCACGACCAGCATGCTGGCTTTCACTGGCGGCGAGGTAAGGCAATTGAACCTTGCCGAACGCGTTGGCCATGGCGAACGCAGTGGCGACCTTCCGAGGGGCACACCAGCGCTCACCGCTTCCGTCGGCCTCAATAAATACGTGATCGCCTGGCGCGTTGGCGATTTCCTGCATGGCGCATTCTTCTCGCCGGATATCGGCGGCGCAAGTGGCCGCTTCGCCCTCCCCACGACAACGACACGGCCGGCCCTGGTGCCCGTGTCCGGGGCGCGGCGTGTGCTTGTGGTGTCAGCGACTACGCCCGCGCTCGGCAGTATCGCAACGCTCAACGTTTATGCAATCGACTCCACGGTGATGTCCAGCGCACCGCCGTGGATTGGCACCATTTCACGCAGCGCCGATGGCGCCGCCCTGAGTGCCGCGGCCGTTTGGTCGCCGCTCTCGCGCCGGTTGCTCGCCACCTGGGACAGCGCTGGACCGACGCGCGACGTGTACGTCGGCGACCTCGTGCCCTGACCTGCGCACCCGGCATCAAATGCTGGTGTCGGGTGCTGTGCATTCGCCGGCAATTCAACACATCAATACATACTTATGACACTACATTTTGAAAATGAGAATCGACGAAGATAGGTCAGCGTCAGTAGGTAGGAACAGCGCTGGTTCGGCCGTCGGGATTGTCCGACGGGGCGATCTGACAGCGACTCAAGGTCAGTCGGTCTCAGCATCGATGGTCGCGGCGGCGTAGGACCACTTTTGGTGACTGGCGCTGCGCGATGCATGACCTCAACAACTACCGTATGAGATGGGAAGCCTCACCGCGACGCCAGAATCGCCGAGCTTTACTCCCGTCCCGTTGCTTCGGTAGGCTGGGTCTTCAAATCAGACACCGGAGTTGCCAGATGATCCGTATGAGCTGTACGAGCCGGTTTGACGGGACAGTCTGCTTGCGGCGCCTTCAGGTGCTGACCCTTGTCGCTGCAATGTTCGTCGGCGGCGCCGCGGATGCGGCGCAAGTGGTGGTGAACGGGCCTGCCGACAGTGGCGAGTTTGGCGCAAGGGTCGCCGTCCTGGCCAATGGCAACTTCGTGGTCACTGACCCGGGATTCGATGCGCCGGGGCCGATCGCCGATGTCGGTGCGGTCTATCTTTACCGCGCCGATGGCGTGCTCATCAGCACCCTGCGCGGAAGCAGCGCTAATGATCGCGTCGGCAATGGCGGTACTGCGTTGCTCAGCAACGGTAACTACGTCGTGAGCAGCCCGGAGTGGGACAACGGCCCGGTAACCGATGCCGGCGCGGTCACCTTCGGCTCGGGCAGCAGCGGGATCAGCGGCATCGTCTCGGCCAGCAACTCCCTGGTGGGCGGCACGGCGCACGATCAAGTGGGCAACCCTGGTGTCACCGCGCTCAGCAACGGCAATTACGTCGTGCACAGCACGGGGTGGGATAACGGCGCGGTCATCGATGCCGGCGCGGTCACCTTCGGCTCGGGCAGCACCGGGATCGTTGGCCTGGTCTCGGCCAGCAACTCGCTGGTGGGCGGCACGGCGTTCGATTTCGTGGGCAGCGCTGGTGTCACCGCGCTCAGCAACGGCAATTACGTCGTGCGCAGCCCGTTCTGGGATAACGGCGCGGTCATCGATGCCGGCGCGGCCACCTTCGGCTCGGGCAGCAGCGGGATCAGCGGCATCGCCTCGGCCAGCAACTCCCTGGTGGGCGGCACGGCGAGCGATTTCGTGGGCAGCAATGGCGTCACCGCGCTCAGCAACGGCAATTACGTCGTGCGCAGCAGGGTGTGGGATAACGGCCCGGTCATTGATGCCGGCGCGGCCACCTTCGGCTCGGGCAGCACCGGGATCAGCGGCATCGTCTCGGCCAGCAACTCCCTGGTGGGC
>ENA-ORBV01001291-ORBV01001291.1-microbial-mat-metagenome-genome-assembly--contig:-NODE-1291-length-56186-cov-16.952093_pt1 | contig 56186 bp, 52 predicted proteins | sample MGYA00237777_ERZ505514 | MGnify/ENA primary metagenome ERZ505514 (study PRJEB26160, sample SAMN06269048) | microbial mat metagenome | isolation source: Oligotrophic lake microbial mat | place... | reverse complement strand
AGAACGCTTCCGCAGATCAGATAAAGAAAGCCTATCGCAAACTTGCCCGCAAGCTTCACCCCGATCTGAATCCCAACGACAAAGAAGCCCAAAAAAAATTCCAACAAATAAATGAAGCTAACGAAGTATTGAGCGACCCTGAAAAGCGGAAGAAGTATGACCAATATGGAAAGGATTGGCAACATGCCGAACATTTTGAGCAAGCAAAGCAAAATCAATCCCGGCAAGGGTTTAATGCGGGGCAGAACTTTGGTGGCGGACAAGGCTTTTCAGGTGAAGGCGATTTCTCCAGCTTCTTCGAATCTATGTTTGGTGGCTCAGGTCGTCAAAGTCAAACGAAATTTCGTGGGCAAGATTTTCATGCTGAGTTACAGCTTTCGCTTGTCAATGCCATGGTAACGCACCAACAAACACTTACCGTAAATGGAAAAAATATTCGCATCACCATTGCTGCCGGAATTGAAAATGGGCAGATAATTAAATTGAAAGGCTATGGTGCACCGGGCACGAATGGTGGACCTGCTGGCGATTTATATATCACATTTCAAATTGCTGATAACTCGCAGTTCAAACGCACTGGCAATGATTTATACACGACAGCAACGTTGGATTTATACACTGCCTTGTTGGGTGGCGAGACTACCATCGATACACTGAATGGAAAAGTAAAAATGAAAGTAAGTGCCGAAACGCAATCCGGAACAAAAGTAAGATTGAAAGGAAAGGGTTTTCCAATTTATAAGCAAGATGGTATGTTCGGAGACTTGTATGTTACCTATCAGGTAGCATTACCTACCAACCTTACCGAAAAGCAACGCGCCTTATTTACTGAATTATCGCAACTTAAATAACAGATTATGCAACCTGACGATATGATACCGGCCACTGAATTTTGTGTTCATCATAAGATAGAGTTGTCTTTCATTCATTCGCTAGAGCAACACGGCATGATTGAGACAGTGGTTATTGAAGAGAATATATTTCTACCGCTATCCCAACTCGATCGATTGGAAAAAATAGTTCGGTTGCACTTTGAACTAGACATTAACCTAGAGGGAATTGAAACTATCAATCACCTGCTGCAACGCATTACAAACATGCAGGAACAAATTGTTGGCCTATCAAATCGCCTAAGGGCATGGGAGAGTGACTAGTTGTTTGTTTGATCGAGTCTATAAGTTTATTTAGCCAACCTCGTTTCTTTACTCCTATGTGATCGATGTCACATAAATCCATTTTCTATACTCGTAGGTTTGCATCAGCATTTAAGGTTAAACATATAAGTATGAAATTCTGGAATGACTGGCGATTAGTAGGAATGGCTTGCGTTACCCTTGGTTTAGCACCATTCTTTCCCGAGCCACACATCTGGGGGAAGCTAAAATGGCTACTGGGTGGAGCTGCGGGCATGCAACCCATGGATTGGTTTGATACTTTACTGCACGGACTGCCATGGATATTATTAATCAGGTTGTTGGTTATTTTAGGATTAAAGAATATTAGCCCAACCAAAGGTTAACAAACGTAAAACACATGAACACACTATTAAGGGCATCTCTAAAAACCCTTGCTTTCATTACCTCAACCCCTGCCCCTTCTCCAGAAGAGTAGGGTAAGCGAAGTTTTTAGAGATGCCCTTAAATTACAAAACACAACTTTTTACCAATTGGCATTTCATGCGCTGGCTGCGTTTGGTGCTAGGAGGTTATATAGCTTATCAGGCGATACTAAATCATGATCCCCTTGCGGGAATGATCGCTGTGTTCTTTTTATTTCAAGCCTTAACTAATACTGGTTGCTGCGGCTCGGGTGGTTGCGCAGTACCCATATCTGAACAAAAAAATACGAATGCGGCTGATGTTGAGTTTGAAGAAATTAAATCAGAGGCTCAGCCCGAGCACTAAGTCAAGACGAGCCTTCTGAGATCATGAAAGCCGTCTACCAAATCTTTATTCTTTCATTTTCTGTTCTGTGATTTTTATCATCGGGCTGTAAATCAAATGCGTTATAAAATGTTTCGAAGTTCATGAGCGAACCATTAACACGGCACATCGTTGGCTAATGCGTGTTGGTATTTACATACGTGCACAAAAATTCATCTCTTATTTTCACTCGCCAGATTCTTCAGTTGAGTACAAAATTATGCAACAAAGCGAGATCTCTGCGAAACTGTTTTCCTAAGTGGTATGCAATGCATGTTAAAATTTGTTACTTTATCATTCTGATCCCGTTAAATAAAATCAATTTTGTTGAGTTAACCTTTCAAAATATAACCTAATGATTATGAAAACCAAGATTTCAATTCTCCTATTGTTTATTGCCAACACCCTTATGGCTCAACATAAACTGGAAAAAATTTGGGAAAGCGACACCACATTGGCTACCCCTGAATCTGTATTGTTTTATAAGGATGGACTTTATGTAACACTGATCGATGGGCAACCTTGGGATGCTGATGGCAAGGGCGGAGTTGGCAAACTCGATAAGAACGGAAAGATTGTTAACGCCACTTGGGTAACTGGTCTTAATGCGCCTAAAGGAATGGGCCTTTGGGACAAGAAACTTTATGTGGCAGATATTTCCGAAGTTATTATTATTAACACTGCATCTGGTAGGGTTGAATCAAAAATAAATGTAGAAGGTTCGCAAGGCCTGAACGACATCACAATTGATGGCAAAGGAACTGTATATGTTTCAGATTCAAAACTGGGCAATGTTTACCAGGTTAAAAATGGAAAGGCAGAACTTTACATGAGCGATTTAAAAGGAGTAAATGGATTGAAAGCAGTTGGCAATGAGTTGTATATTCTAATGGGTACAGGAGTGTTGAAAGCAGGCCTCGACAAAAAAACAGTGTCCCTTGCTGCCATGGAAATTGGTGGGGATGGGATTGAGCCCATTGGAAATGGAGATTACATTATCTCGTGTTGGATTGGATTGATTTATTATCTGGATAAGGACGGAAAAATAGAAACCCTGCTCGACACCCGCGATCAAAAACGAAACACAGCCGATATTGGGTACGATCCAAAAAATAAGATTGTTTATGTACCCACTTTTTTTAAGAATTCTGTAGTAGCCTATAAACTAAAATGAAAGGAAAGGATCAACATCAATACTAGCTCGAATGAGCGATGGGTTTCGCCTTTGAGTGAAGGCGGCATTGTAGATGGTACTGGTAAACCTTTCGGGAAAGAATTAGAGAAAGATATTAAGGCGATGTAGTTTCAAATACGCATCGGCCCCGAAACGGGAGACGATGCTTGACATCGACCTGACACAACCGGGCTTGGTGAGCCGTTGTTGCCACCTATGTTTGCAGCCGTTGCCAATGCGTTGAGTAAAGCAACTGGTAAACGTTTTTACAATCAACCTTTCGGGAAAGAGTTAGAGAAGGATATTCAGGCGATGTAGTTTCAAATTAGTATAGATCCCGAAACGGGAGACGATGCTTGAAATTAAATTCAAACGATGAAGTCTGGTCATTTACAATGTCAAAAAAACTATGTCAAGTATCGTCTCCCGCCTCGGGGACGATACGAATAAAGGAAGGATGAATCCGTAATTTTAAGCAATGGCAATCAAGCTGACTCAAACAGAAAAAGATCAAACCTATTTCTGCACATTTACTTGTCTGGATTGGATTCATCTGTTCGAGACGGTTGATCTATATGACGAAATCTATAAGTGGTTTAATATTCTTATCAGGCAACAACATCAGATTACAGGATTCGTGATTATGCCAAATCATCTTCATTTATTGATTCATGTCCCGCAAGGGTCTGATTCCATTAATACTATTCAGGCTAATGGAAAGAGATTCTTAGCCTATGAAATAATAAAGCGTTTGAAAAAAAGTAAACGTGAAGACATTTTGTTGATACTTGCTAGTCGTGTTACACCTGAAGAGCGTAAGAGAAAAAAGAAACACCGGGTATTTGAAGTCTCGTCCGATATCAAACCATGTTACACGGAAAAATTCCTATTGCAGAAACTAGAATACATTCACGCCAATCCGGTAAGCGGTAAATGGAAATTGGCGGATAGTCTTGAATCGTATCCTCACTCCAGTGCTGGTTTCTATGAGTTAAATGAACCGCATGCGAAAGTGAAGATCACACATTATAAAGATTTAGGAAATATGCCACAAGAACGCATCGTCCCCGAAAAGGGAGACGATGCTTGAAATTGGCGGATAGTCTTGAATCGTATCCTCACTCCAGTGCTGGTTTCTATGAATTAAATGAGCCGCACGCGAAAGTGAAGATCACACATTACAAAGATTTAGGAAGTATGCCACAAGAACGCATCGTCCCCTAAACGGGAGACGATGCTTGAAATTAAAATCCTGCGTAAGCCAAAGCGCTTCATTCTCAGCTACCAGTGCACCACCGTTTATAAGAGCAAGTGCTCTGGGCATAATGAGACTATCGAGATAAATAATACTAGTATCCATTTGTCCGTCCCCATCCTTATCTTCAAGAATAGATATTCTTCCGATTCGATCTTTTTCTCCATTGCCATCAATATCTGGCATGAAGCCGCGCATCTCTACTACCCAAAGCCTTCCCTCTTCATCAAACTTGATTACAACCGGATCCTGTATCATTGGTTCGGAAGCAACCAATTCTATTTTCAAACCTGGTGAAAGTTGAAAGGTGGCTTGTTCTTCTGTTGGCGTTTGTGCGGGTGAAGGCCCATTATCTGAATGACTCGTACAAGCAGTCATTCCATAGTAAGCTATGCACGAAAAAAATAAGATCAGTTGTTTACTCGTCATTAAAATCCTTCTAAAAAAACTAAACCTTATCGGGATGCGGATGCACCCATGGTTGTCTGTATACACGGTGCAATAAGTTAGTGGCTTCCTCATCGCCAACAACTATTCGCTTAACAGGGTCATAGACCAATGGTCTGCCGGTTTTCATAGACAGATTGGCCAGGATACAACTTGCTGTGGAAATGTGACCTTCTTCTATATCGGCAATAGGGCGTCCATTTTCTTCAATGGCTTTTAAGAAGTCGAGCATATGCAATCTTGTGGCTGGTGCCGCATTCAATTCAATACGTTCTTCGGTAAGATCTTCAGGATATTTTTCCTTCTCGTAAACAACGTCTTTATGAATTGGCTTTTGTTGCTTTTCATCTAAGGGGACAAAATCATATTTCATAGTGCTTGCCCATAAGGTTCCTTTGTCACCATATAATGTAAATGACCAGGGATACTCTGGATTGTTTGGCGTGCCCCATGAGCGGTGCTGCCAAACACAATTGAGTTTATCGTATTCAAAAATCGCAGACTGTGTATCTGCAATATTAGACTTGCCATCACGTTGCACATAAATACCACCTGTGGAGGATATTTTTTTCGGCCATCCTAATTTGAGCATCCAACGCACGGTGTCAAACATGTGCACACACATATCGCCCGTGATGCCATTCCCATATTCCATAAACGTGCGCCACCACCTGATGTGGGGAATTCCATCATAAGGACGCAAGGGTGCCGGACCCGTCCACATCTCGTAATCAAAATAATCTGGCACCTTTTCAAGTGGAGGATTACCATTGGCTCGCATTGGAAAGTAACAACACATTTCAACATGCGATATGTTTCCTAATAAACCGGCATCAACAATATTCTTCTTGGCATCAATTAAGTGCGGGGTACTCTTACGCTGTGTTCCTACCTGAACAACGCGCTTGTACTTTCGCGCTGCAGCCACCATGGCTTCGCCCTCGATCACATCTACACTGATTGGCTTTTGAACATAAACATGCGCACCAGATTTTACTGCATCAATCATTTGCAAAGCATGCCAGTGATCCGGAGTTCCAATCAATACAATGTCTAGTTTGTTTTCAGAAAGTAATTTTCTATAATCAGTATACAGGCGAGGCATCTTACCCGATTTCTGTCTTTGTTTTACCAGAGCCGCGGCCGCATTAAGCATATTTTTATCAACATCGCAAAGAGCCACAACTTCAACGGGTGCCACTTGTATGAGACGAAACAAATCACTCTTACCATACCATCCTGTTCCTATCAATGCAACCTTATAGGTTTTTTGAGGAGCGAACTCATCATGCAAGCCATACAGTTGAAACGATGAAAGTGCCAGCGATGCTGTTGCACCTTTAATAAATCCCCTACGATTGATGTAATTGTTCATCTGCTTTTGGTTTAGGCTAAATAATTAGACTAAATATAAAGGGCATCTCTAAAACATACAACTAATTTCACCTTCCATATAATCCCGCTTCGGGTGGCAGTATCAATGGAAGAATTTTAGGAAGGACGGTGGAGGATTCTGTTTCATTAAGCTATTCCGATCTTAAACTCTCAACCGGATTAACCAATGCCGCTTTGATAGATTGATAACTGACAGTAATGAGCGTGATTAGTAGCAAGGCTATGCTTGTAACAACAAATATTGTCCACGAAATTTCAATGCGGTAATCATATTGCTGTAACCATTGATTGGTGTAATAATAGGCAATAGGACAGGCAATGACAGAGGATACAATCACTAACCATACAAAATCATTCGACAGCATTTTCCAAACATTAAATACAGAAGCTCCTAAAACTTTTCGAATTCCGATTTCTTTTGTGCGCTGGCTGGCAGCAAAAGAAGCTAATCCAAAAATGCCGATGCAACTAATAAAAATTGCCAGTCCTGAAAATACACCAGCCAGTTTGCCAATACGTTCTTCTGTATTAAACAACCGCGCATAATCATCATCCTGAAATTTATACTCGAAAGGAGAACCCGGATCATATTTTTTTATAACAGTTTCAATTTTCGCTAATGCACTCTTAATACCTACTCCTGATTTCATGCGAATAGTAAGAGACCCCATTCCGCTGTAATCGATAATATAGATATGAGCAGATTGTTTCACGAACGGTGTCCACCGGATTTGATCTTTAATTACTCCAATAATTTCCTTTTCATATTGAGTTTCATTTTCGCCCCAGATTAGTTTCATTCCAATAACATCACTGTTTGGTGAAAATAGTTTTGCGGCCATTTCATTTACTATAACGGCTGATAAGTCTGTAATATGATCGCGCGAAAAATCTCTACCGACTACAAACTGAAATCCGTTAGTGCTGGAAAAATCGTGGCTGCAGCGATTCATGGCAACCATCGGCTGCGAGGCCGGATCTTTTCCTGGCCACGTCATAGAGGCATCGCTATACATACTACCCGTTATTGGAAAGTCTGACTTAGCCATGTTATCAACAACTCCGGTAGCCAATAAATCCTGTCGAATGGAATTATAATTTGCCTTCGCTAAGTCATCTGTTTTAATGGGAAGTTGGATGATCCCTTCCAAATCAAAACCTACTGGTCTGTCTTTAGCATATTGAATTTGTTGAAAGACAACCCACGTGCCGATGATTAACGCTGTTGAAATCGTAAACTGAAATACTACTAACACCTTACGGGGAATGGCTGCGTATCGTCCCATCTTAAATGTGCCCTTCAATACCTTCACCGGATTGAACGAGGATAAATAAAAAGCAGGATAGCTACCGGCAATCAGACTTGTTAAAACAATAAATGCCAATGAGGCACCAATGAAGTAATAGTTTGCCCACGGGATTTGAATCTTCGTATCACTTAACAAATTGAAACCGGGTAGAAATAAAACAACCAATATAATGGCAAGTACATAAGCGATGAGTACAATCATCAAAGACTCACTCATAAATTGACTAACCAATTGATTGCGTACCGAACCCATTACTTTACGGATGCCTACTTCCTTGCTTCGCTTTTCACTTCGTGCTGTGCTCAAATTCATAAAGTTGATGCAAGCCAAAGCAAGTACGAACGCGCCAACAATACCCAACATCCAAACAAACCGAATTTTACCACCTGTATTTTTTCCATCCTTGAAGTCCGCATAGAGATTCCATTTCTCCATAGGATGTAAAACTGCTTCGGGCTTCAGCGACTTTACTACTTCGGGTGACTTATCGAATAAATAATTTTTAATTTTACTCTCTGCCTCGGTCCAGGTTACATTTTTATTGAGAAGCACAAAACATCCTGGATCAAAGTTTTCCCAACTATCTTTTTGTTTACGGATGGTTTCATTCAAACTAAAGTGATACTCAATGGGTACTAACATTTTAACTTCAGCAAACTGCGAAGTTTTGGGAAAGTCTTCGAACACACCGGTTACGGTTAAAAAATCGCGATTATCAAGCTTTACAACTTTACCCAAAGCGTCACTTTCAAATAAAGCATCGGCTATGGACTTTGAAAGCATGATGGAATGAATGTCTTTCAAACCATCGCGTGAACCTTGCAGCATCGAAAGTGAAAATAATTCAGGTAACGTGGGCTCCACAAAGTAAGTGCTTCTCGAAAACCTTTTTTCGTCTAGAGCCACAACATGTTCGCGTGGACCAATCACCATCACAACTTCGTCAAACTCAGCAAAGTTGTTCTTCAAATCACGCCCCAACGGATAAGGAACTCCATCGTGTGTAATGATTTCTCCGCCAAAATCAAGATTGTGATAAAGCATCCCAATCCTTGAGTAGTTGGCGAAGGTCTTGTTATAGCTTAGTTCATTAAATACCCAAAGCCCAATCAGCAACGCAACGGCCATGCCCATCGCCAGTCCACCAACATTAATAAGCGAAAACGCTTTACCGCGAAGTAGATTTCGCCATCCGATTTTGAAATAGCTTTTGAGCATTAGCAGTTGTTTAGGTTCTATCCAGATGACTGATGATGTTTTAAATTTGGATTTAGTTTCCTACCCCTTCAATTTAATTGATTTCAGTAGAAAAATACTATCACCCATCAATTCAACATCCAACTATTCCGATCTCAGACTCTTTACAGGATTCATCAGGGCCGCCTTAATTGCCTGAAAGCTTACCGTCAATAAAGTAATTACTATCGCGCCTAATCCTGAGGCAATAAAAACCCACCATGTTAAGTCTGTGCGGTATTCATATTTTAATAGCCATTGATGAAGAAAATAATAAGACAATGGAATGGCAATAAAACAAGAGAACAAGACCAGTACGACAAAATCCTGTGATAACATTCTCCAAACCGCTGCAACGGATGCACCCAATACTTTACGGATCCCAATTTCTTTTGTGCGTTGTTCCGCAGTAAAAGAAGCAAGACCAAAAATTCCCAAACAACTGATTAGCACAGCAAGTGCTGCAAAAAAACTAGACAACTTACCAACCCGTTCTTCATTTCCGAATTTCTTTGCATAGTTGTCATCCACAAACTGATACTCGAAAGGTTGTTCAGCATTGTGTTTTCTAAATATTGATTCTATCTGACTGATCGCTTCCTGCGCAGGCACTGTTGGGTTTAATCGAACAAGTGCCACATTGCCCGATCCGCCTAATAAATTATAAATGACTGGGCTTGATTTCTCATATGGCGATTGGATAACCATATCATGAATAACCCCAATGACCGTACTCGGTTGCCCCCACCAGGTAACGGTCTCGCCTATAGGATTTTCTAATCCCATAAAATTGACGGCTGACTCATTTAATACTAATGCAGCAGAATCTGATAAAAAATCTCTGGAGAAACCACGACCGTCTTTTATTTGCCAGTCAATCGTTTTGCCATAATCATGAGAAGCACTCACCACTCCAAAATCGATAGACAAGTTTGGATCTTTTCCCTTCCAGCTAAAACCACTTGTGCTGTTCCAAATACCTGTTGTGGGACTTTCTGATTCAGCAATGGATGTTATCGTACCTGTTTGCATCAATTCATTTTTCAGGGCATCAAAGTGATTGTGTATAGTGGCATTCATCATTGACACACTGACCAGGTTATTACGAGAATAACCAACCGGGCGATTTTTAGCAAATTGAATTTGTTGATAAACAACAAGGGTTCCTATGATAAGTGTGATGCTTACAGTGAATTGCACAATGACAAGTAGCTTGCGCGGAGTAGCGGAATAACGCCCGGCTTTAAATGTTCCTTTTAAAACCTGTATAGGTTTGAATGATGATAAGTAAAAAGCAGGATAGCTTCCTGCGATCAGTGCGGTGATGATAATGAAACCAACTCCGACCAGCCAGAAGAAATAGTTATTCCACAAAATGGATATTTGCTTATTGGCCACTTCGTTAAATAAGGGAAGTATGAATTGAGCCAACAGCAGAGAAATTATGAAAGCCAAGAATACTGTCAAGATCGATTCCGCGAAGAACTGTGTGATCAACTGTGTTCTAACAGAGCCAACAGTCTTTCGAATACCTACTTCTTTCGACCGACTTTCATGGCGGGCTGTGCTTAGATTCATAAAATTAATGCAGGCTAGCAGAAGGACAAATATCCCGATAATGCCAAACATCCATACATACTGAATCATGCCGCCCACATTGAAACCGTTTTTGTATTCAGCATACAAATGCCACTGTCTCATAGGCTCTAGGAAAAGGGCAGGATTTTTTTTAGCCAACTGCTCATTCACTCTTTTTAGCTTGGCATCTTTTATCCTTGCCGATACTTCGCTGAATTCTGCATGATCATTTAATTGAACAAACAGCGTTGTAAAATTTGGTCTCCACGGATCTTCTATTGTTTTCATCCACGGACTATTGTCAAAGAGAAAATCCCACGAGGAGATAAAATTCAAACCGGAAAATGTAGAGTTCAGCGGGAAGTCCTGGTAAACACCACCAACACTTACAATAGGCTTATCATCAATCTGCATTGATCTATTTACTGGATCGTCATCACCGAAATAAGTTTTGGCCAGTGAAGCGGAAATTAAAATAGTAGTTGGGTCACTCGTGTTGGGAGAACCTTGTTTCATTTTCAGATTTAACATCTGCGGTGCATCCTTTCCAAAATAGACACCCGTTTGTTTTAATTTCTTATCGTTGAAGGTCAGCATATGGTCTCCCCATTCAACAGCCAGAACAATGTATTTGAAATCACTTCCATAGTTTGAGCGCAACTCTTCCGCCAAGGGATAAGGAACGTTCTTCCAGGTATCTACATCTCCATTGTTGGTAACGTTCTGAATTACTCTTGCAATCCGACTATAATTTTCATTATCTCTGTCGAACGACAATTCATCGTAAACCCACAAGCCAATTAACAGAGTCACTGTAATGCCCAATGCCAGGCCACCGATGTTAATGAATGAATAACCCTTGTTACCAATAAGATTCCGCCATCCGATTTTAAAATAACTTTTATACATACCGTATCTGTTTAGTTTTTTGTAACCTTCTGTTGGTCTGATAATACCTGGTCTAAATAATAAAAGTACATCTACCATAAAGCGGACATCCGCTTTCAACTTTCCACTTTTAGCTTTCCTTGCTTCATACACTTCCATCAAATCTCCTTCTATATAGTCCTGCATCTTCGGGTGGCAATACCAGCGGAAGAAGCGGAGGAAAATTTTTGGTGGGTTGTGTTTCATTCAAATCGTTGTTAGTTATTGGTTGTTCGTAAATGCAATTGCGAATAACGAGCAACGACTATCGAGGAACGCCTTGTAAAACTGTTTTCGGAATTGCACTCCACAACTCATCTCGTGTTGATTTTGCATATTGCATGGCCTTCTTCCCTAACGCAGTAATTTCAAAATAACGTTTGGGTCGGCCGGCTCTTTCTTCGGTAGCTTCACCAGAAAAGGATTTCAAATAGCCTTTGTCTTCAAGCCTTTTTAGTGCGGTATGCAACGCACCCATGCTCACCGTTCGCGCTAAGCGCGATTCAATTTCATCTTTAATGGCTACGCTGTAGGCTGTGTTATTTAATATACCCACCGTAAGGATTACGATTTCTTCAAACTCGCCTAGCTGATAATTTTTCATTTCATAAATATTATTCTCTAAATGTAGGAATAATAATTATGCCAAGATTAAAATCGTGGATTTTACTCTGTTTCAAAGTTTATGTTTTGAGAGTCGTTCAGAATCGAACGCAAATGGTCGGATTTGTATGTTGTGTCACTCATGTCAAAACGTTTCTAGCGAAGATCGTCTCCGCCTCGGGAACGATACGCATGGCAAACTTAAAATGAATTCTAATGTCAAGTATCGTCTATCGTCTCCCGCCTTGGGGACGATACGCATAACAAAATGAACTTTATGTAATGCAATCAAGCAGACTCAACCAGAACGAAATCAAACTTACTTCTGCACATTAAAGATAGCATCGCCCCCGAGGCGGGAGACGATGCTTGAACGTTTAAGCCGCTTTAACATTGTTCAATTCCTATTCGATCATTTCAGCGGCTAACTTCTCCTCCACCACTTTCCCATCTTTCACGGAAACAAAATAGCAATTGTATTTTGTAGGATCTGTAGACACCGCTTTAAACGGTTTGCCATTTTTAAAAATCACGCCCGCGTAATCATCCATCGCGTAGCCGGCCTTAAAAATTCCATTTTCAATATTTTTATGATACAAAGGCCTGCGGTATTCTTCGCTGTGGTAATGAGGCGAGTGACTGAACGGTAAAAAACCTAATCCGTCAACAACGGTCAACTCCTTTGGTCGCGAGTCGGTTGTTCCATTATCAAACCAACACAACGAACCCGCACTTCCACCTGCCAATACAATTCCTTTTTCCAGAGCTTTCTTTAGCACTATATCAATTCCTTGTGCCTTCCAAATGGCCATCATATTTAAGGTGTTGCCACCCCCTACTACAATGGCATCCATACTTAACAAAACCTCCTCAAACGATTCTTTCTGGTTGTATGAACTGATCCATACTTTTTGGACATAAGGCTCAACCGATAAGTCGTGAACCAAATCGTACCAAGTAATAATACTTTGTTGGCTATCACCTGACGCTGTTGGCAAATAGCAGATCTTGGGTTTCGTTTTGCCTGTAAGTTTTATTATTTGTTTTATGAAAGCTTTGTTCTGCCCGCCACCATAAGGGAATATATATTGATCTTGTGCTTGCATTGAAACAGAACCGAGCATGATAATGAGAAATAATATGAATTGATTTTTCATAATCGAAATATTTGTTTGAATATCTAAAAAAGATTCGACTTAGGTTAATCCTGCGTTGACAAATAGTAAATCAGTTTCATTAATCACTCACCCATCCAAAGACATCAGTTGACGAAGTCCTCCGTTCCCTCTCCCCGGGGAGAGGGCATGCGCATTGTGCTAACTGATAAGTTCCGTTGGGTGAGGGATTAAATTCCATCAAATAATAATCTTTCTATTTTATACATTTAAACTAAGTAATTTAAATTCAGGATTATAGATCATTCCCACCACGTTATCCCAAGGATCTTTGACTGCACCCACTACAAGTTCGCCACCTACATTGTGTGGTTCTTCAAAATGAGTAGCCCCTAACGCAATAAATCTCTTGTATTCTTTTTCAACATCCTCCACACCCCAATACGTATGCACGCTATCTCCTTTTACTGTTGTAGGGCTTTCATCGGGGATTAAACCTAATTCATATCCGGCAATGTTAAAACCTACATAAAAGGGTTCATTAAAATAAGGCTCGGTTTCAAATGCCTTTGTGTACCAATCAGTAGCCGCTTTTAAATCAGTCACTTTATAAATACAAGTTCGTAGTCCAAGAAAAGATGTTTTCATAGTATCAATTTAAAATTAAAGATGAAACGCTTCACCAATTTTTAATATCCGAAGTTCATTATTGATTTTATTCTCAGCTTCGAGCTTTCGCAAAATCTGTTCCGGCTCTGATAAGGGCTCATCCGATACATCGAATGTTCCGTAGTGAAAAGGAATCATCACTTTAGCTTTTGTGTCATTGAATGCAATCACTGCCTGCTCAGGGTCCTGATGATTAGGTTCCATAAACCACCGGGGTGAATAGGCACCGGTGCCAATCAACGCCACATCAATGTTAGGAAACAACTCCCCAACTTCTTTAAAGTGACTTCCATAACCAGAGTCGCCCGCAAAATAAATTGTCTTGTCTTTACTCTTTATTAAATAAGCACCCCACAGTCGTAGATTAATATCACTTAACGACCGATTAGACCAATGACGGCTAGGTAAAAAAATAATTTCTAACTCTTTACTGAGATTGTAATGTTGGTACCAGCCCGCTTCCTGAACTTCATTTGTATTACCCCAACTTAGAAACAAGGATTTCATTCCTAAACCTGTTAAAAATTTAGCTCGAAGATTTTGTTTTTGAATCAGTTTTAAACTGGCAGTATCACAATGATCAAAATGCGCATGCGATATTAACACATAATCAATATTAGTAAGCTTGCTGGGTGCGATTGGGAATTCTGAAAATCGTTTGTTCGCAGGTATTTTTCCAATGACCGGATCAATCAACAATTGCTTTCCTGAGATTCTGATAAAAAAACTCGCGTGCCCAAGCAATACAATGCAATCCTGATTTGAAGTAAGAAAAGAATCATCCTTGATTACTGGTATTCTCCAGGAGTCTTTCTTCTTGATTTCTTTATGTGGATTTTTTTGGGTCATCCATTTAATCACCTGACCAAATGATTGTATAAATGGAAACTCATGATTCATGAAGCGACCCTTCCCATCCACGGGTGTACCCGACCATGATGGCAGAATCGTTTTAAGGTTTGGGTTGCTCCGAGTGCTCACACTGCGTTAAAGTCTCATATTATTTTAACTTATTTCTTCGCTCCTGCACTTCGCGCCAAGTAGTAAGTATAATGCCATCACTTTGTAGGAATTTTTTGAAAGCTGGATCAGTCATCGCTAGCAAATCGCCTTTACGAACCAACCCTGAATCGCTGATGTGTGAAAATACTTCTGTAGGTGCGGTGCAGTGCATGATAACCATGGTTAGGCCCGGCTTTAATTCCTTAATTGTTTTAATATAATTTTCTGTGGCGAATTTTTGTAAGGCTGCATCTTTAGCATGTTTCGCTTTATCATATTTAAAACCGTAACTAACATTATGTAAATCATCCAGCACGGGTAAGCCGGCATCCCAAATCAGTTGCCCGGTTTGTTGCATTTGCTGAAGCATTTCAGGCGGGGCAGCACTACTAGCTGCAATCATAGTATTATGCCCACCCGGAAACATGACCGGTATTTTATTTTCGATCCCGACTTTTATATAGCGTTGCAAAAATTCTGTTGACGCGAATAGGGTTCCCATGTGTGAGTCAAGATGAGTAGGTTCAAAACCCATACTTCTGGCTCTTGCTAGTTGAGCCCGAATTTCCGTTTCCACTTCATCCGCAGAAGCATGAAGAACAACATCTTCAACACGCGGCCACAGGGTTCCGCTATTATCCACAAGGCCAGGTGTCGATGTTTTTCCAGATAAAGGACCCCATTTATATTCGTCCCACTCTGCCGTAAGCGTAAGATGTAACCCAGCATCTACTTTAGGATTCGCCTTTAAATATTGAACATAGCCAGGTACCCATGGGCAAGGCATCATAATGCTAAGCGAAGTTGCTACCCCTTTCTCCATCGCTTGGATAGCACCTTGGTTAGAGTCCCAAGACATGCCTACATCGTCTACATGCAAAATCAAAACTTTTGCATTTTTAGGGTAGCCAAGTTTTTCGGCATAGGTTTCCTGCGCACGGAGTCGTTGAGAAAACGTGATGAGAAAAAACAGCAAAATAAATACAGCTTTCTTTTTCATATTCATTGAATTTAATCTGACGCTAAAACCTATTCGTAATTTGTATATTCTATGCCACCAACAAAATTTGGATAGATACGCAAATGTTTTCAAATGTCAAGTGTCGTCTTCCACCTCGGGGACGATACCGATGGCGAGCAACTCAAAAGATCGAATCGTCAGAGTAAGACGGGAGACGATGCTTGAAAATCAATTGCGGCATGCAATAATAATTTATTCGTAATTTGTGTATTCTCTGCCACCAACAAAGTTTGGATAGATGCGCAAATGTTTTTTCTTTACTTCTTGAAAAAGCAACTTGCGTAGCTCCTGAATATTTTCTTTATTCTCCGCTGAAATGAAAACAACATGCTCAAAGCCTAATTCGCGGTAGTAGCCTTTCATCTCATCAAAAGAAACCGGTTCTTCTTTTTTCTCTAAGAGGTCAATTTTATTTAAAACCAGAATGGTGGTAATCTCAGCAGCACCTAATTCTGCCAACGTACTTTTTACAACTTCAATCTGATTAACATGAAACGGATGAGCTACATCTACCACATGCAACAGAATATCGGCTTCACGAACTTCGTCTAAGGTAGATTTGAAAGACTCAATTAAATGATGGGGTAACTTTCTAATAAACCCAACTGTATCTGAAAGTAAAAAGGGAATATCCCCAATCACAACTTTACGCACGGTAGCATCCACCGTTGCAAATAACTTATTCTCTGCTTTTACTGTAGATTTTGAAAGTAAGTTCATCAGCGTGGATTTGCCCACATTGGTATAACCAACCAGCGCGACACGCACGGTACTACTTCGCGATTTCCGTTGCGTCTTTCGTTGCTTGTCAATTTTTTCTAACTCTTCTTTTAATAAGGTAATGCGGTGGCGAATATTTCTACGATCAGTTTCAATCTCGCGTTCACCCGAGCCACCCCTAGCTCCTGTGCCTCCGCGCTGGCGCTCAAGGTGAGTCCACATTCGGGTAAGGCGTGGTAACAGATATTGATTCATGGCTAATTCTACCTGCGCCCGAGACTGCGCGGTTTGAGCACGCATCGAAAAAATGTCGAGAATTAAAAGACTGCGGTCATACACCCGCACCTTGTTGTCTCGTTCTGGGGTATTAAGTTCTTTTTCCAGATTTCGCAGTTGTGAGGGACTTAGATCGTCATCAAAAATCACATTATCAACCGTATTAGAAATCACGTACTCTTTAATCTCGGCCAGTTTCCCTTTTCCTACAAAAGTGCGTACATCAGGTTGTGGCAACCGCTGCACAAAACGTTGCAAAGTTTGAATGGCTGCGGTCTCAGCTAAAAAAGCTAATTCGTCAAGATGCTCGTTAGTAATTTCTATATTTTTGTCGGCCAGAGCTACGAGAATTGCTTTAATCATGGATTATTTAATAGAGTTCAAAAACCAAACTTACTTTATTCCAAGCCATTGAATATATCAAGAGTTACTTTTTTAATTATTTGCCGGATACATGTAAGTAATTCGTAATAAAATTATCATTTTTGAACCTTAATTAGTCTGAACCTAAACCGAAAGTCTTAATCTGGCCTGTCAAGCCCGATAAGTTGGCCAATGAAAGTAGCGATTGTATTAAACACCTCCTGGAATATCTTCAATTTTCGACTGAATTTTGTAAAAGCACTTTTAGCTAAGGGTTATGAAGTTCACACAATAGCCCCTCATGATAATTATACACAATATCTGGAGGCTATAGGCTGCGTTCATCATGATGTTACTATGGACAGTCGCGGGGCAAACCCTATTAAAGACATTGCCTTGACTTTTGAATTATGGGGAATTTACCGAAAACTAAAACCAGATATTATCCTCCATTACACCATAAAACCCAATGTATATGGAACAATAGCCGCTTCTGTGCTAAAAATTCCCATTATTAATAATGTATGCGGGTTGGGTACGGTTTTTCTTAAAAACGATCTTGTTTCTGCCATCGCAATAGCGCTTTATAAGTTTGCCTTCCGTTTCCCTAAAAAGGTATTTTTTCAAAACCCTGACGACCTCGCTCTTTTTCTCAATAAAAATCTAGTTCCTTCAAAATCTGCCGATCTATTGCCTGGTTCAGGTATTGATTTGAGCCATTTCAAACCAATGGAATTTAAAAGAAATGATTCTTTCACATTCTTGTTAATATCAAGGCTTATTACTGATAAGGGTATTTTAGAGTATATCGAGGCCGTTAAGTCTTTAAAGAAAAAAGGGGTTAACGCAAGATTTCAATTGTTAGGCGCAAAAGATCCTGAGCACAAGCGTGGCATTCAACTTCCGGTTATTGAAGAGTGGATTCAATCAAACACAATAGAATATCTCGGCACTACCGATGACGTTCGAAAATTTATTCAGGAGGCAGATTGTATTGTGCTACCCTCCTACCGGGAAGGAACACCCCGCACCTTGCTTGAAGCGGCAAGCTCATCGAAGCCTATTGTTGCTACCGATGTACCCGGCTGCCACCATGTGGTGATAGATAATTACAACGGCTTGCTTTGCAAACTAAAAGATGCCGATGATCTGGCTCTAAAAATGGAGCAGATGATTTTACTTGACGATACCACTATTAAAAGGTTTGGTGAAAACGGACGAAAGAAGATTGAATTTGAATTTGACGAGAATCTAGTGATCTCTAAATATCTGGATGAAATTTCATCGCTTCAAAAAGTCGGATAAACCAACCTTTCAAACTCATAGGATTCTGTTACTTACAACGAATTATTGATAAAATCAGTAATTTCACCTGTTCTAAAGTTATTTCTGTGCGCATTTTATATTTCGGGGTTTTCTTATTAGTGGTGTCGTGTGCTTCCTACAAGCAAAACATCATGTTCAAATCAACAGAAGGTGTGGAGCCTGAACGTGTAAAAAAAGAGGTGATCTCGATTGAGAAAAATTATCGGATTCAAAAAAACGATCTCCTTACACTACAAGTTTACACCAACCAAGGTGAACGCCTAATTGATCCAAACCCAGAACTGAGCCAGGAAAAGTCAAACAGTGGCGAACCAACCCAATCGGAAATTACATACTTAGTCAATCTTCAAGGTATTGTACGTTTTCCTATGATTGGTGAAATCAATTTAGAAAATTTTACCCTCAGGCAGGCCGAAGAAATTATTCAAAAGGAATATGCCAAATTTTTTAAAGAACCTTTCGTGATGATAAATTACACAAACAAGCGCGTGGTTATGTTAGGTGCGGTTGGCGGTCAGGTTATTCCACTTACTAATGAAAACATGAGTTTGCTTGAGGTGTTAGCCTTGGCAAAAGGTCTAACGAATGATTCGAAAGTACAGAACATTAAATTGATTCGGGGGGAGCGAGTTTTTGAAATCGACCTTAGCACCATTCAAGGATTTAAAGATGGAAATATTATTATAGAACCCGGAGATGTTGTGTATGTGGAACCTATTCGCAGACCTGTTACCGAAGGGCTGAAAGACAATACGGCTATTATCAGTTTATTGGTAAGTGTTTTAACTTTATTGGTCATTATCAGGAGTCTCTGATCAGAATATGGATAACAATAAATCAACATCGCCCGAATCCATAGATACTGAAAAGCTATCAGCAGTATTCAGAAAAAACTTAATCTGGATCATTCTTATTTTTATTGCGACAAATCTTACAGCTTACCTCACTATCCGTTGGACTAAAGATTTATTTGAATCTGAATCTGAATTAAAACTTGACATCAAGCGGGATGCAACCGAGTTGGGAATAAAAACGATGATTGATGATCAGAATCTGAATATTGTTTCCGGAGAAATTGAGCAGATCAAATCCAAGCTCTTCTTTAGTAAACTAATTGATTCATTAGACTTAGCCATTAGTTATTATAGCGTAGGTAAAGTTTTGAAGGACGAAATGTATAAGCGATCCGCGTTCATGGTTCATTGCGAATTGAATAATCCAGCCCATTTTGACATTCCTATCTATTTTGACTTTTTGCAAGGCACTGAGTTTTCAATTCGATTAGGTGAAGACGGAAATCCCGTGAAAGGAAAATTTGGAATCCCGCTTGAATTTGACGGCACAGTTCTAACCATAACTAAGACTCCCTTCTTTACAGAAAACGATGGTAATACATATTATTTTGTATTGAATAGCCGAGCTCATTTGATCGAGTATCTATCAAAAAATATTCAAGTAGACCCGCTTAACTTTCAAGCCAACACAATCCGAATTTCGTTTCAGGATAATAATGCTCTTAAAGCGTATGACATCGTAAACAAAATTGATTCACTTTATATTACTTATAGTAACGAACAAAAAAATCTTGCTAACAAGCAGAAGATTGAATGGCTTAACAAAGAATTAGGTCAGGTTGAAACCCGAATGGAAGGTTTTGAAGATTACTTTGAAAATTTCACATTAAAAAACAAAAGCAGTGACTTAACACTTGATTTGAAAAGAACAATTGCTGCCATTAACAAAGTTGATTCGCAACGATATGAACTTGCCAAGAAAATGACCGAGCTAAACACGTTGCTCGAGTCTATGACCGATGCAAAAATCACAACTAATCAACCCTATAAATTCTTACCCGACTATATCAATAAACGAATTGAAGATCTTAATAAAATAAGTCAGGATCGCGATCGATTAAGTTTAGCCTATAATGAAAACACGTTTACCTTCAAACAAAAGGAACAGGAATTAAGCACAGCCAAAGATCAGGTGTTTACGCAGCTTACTAAAGTTAAAAAAGAATGGCTTGCTTCTCTTGCCGAATTAAACACAAGGAAAGAAAAACTTGAAATTGAGTTTGCCGGAATGCCAGATAAAAATACTCAGTTTTCAAAAAATCAACGCTACTATAAACTTTACGAAGAATTCTATCTCTCCATGATGCAGTCAAAGGCTGAGTTTGAAATCGCACAAGCGGGTAGCACGCCCGATTTCAAAATACTTTCGCCTGCGGCATTGCCTGTCACTCCAATCTCACCAAAAAAATATATAATTCTTGGAATTGGCTTGGTTGCTGGTATTGTGCTGAATTTCTTCTTTATAGGAATTTTATACCTATTAAATAATAAGATCACAAGTATTAAAGAAGTTGAAAGCGGAACACAAGTGCCGTTGCTGGGTGCCATTCCTACCTCACGCAGTTCTGTTGAAACAATGTTTCATGTTATTGATAATCCAAAGTCAATGGTCAGTGAAGCTATTCGCAGCCTGCGCACCAATTTAGAATTCTTTAACGCTGGCACTCATAGTAAAGTGATTACCATCTCATCTACCATTTCGGGTGAGGGTAAATCATTTCTTGCCATGAACCTGGGTGGCGTATTAGCGCTATCAAGAAAGAAAGTTGTCTTAGTTGATCTTGACATGAGGAAACCTAAAAATGAAAAGTATCCTGCTGGCAATGATTCAACCAAGGGAATGAGTACGGTGCTGATTAAAAAGAATACATGGAAAGAATGTGTGGTGAAAACAACCTTAGAAAATTTTGATTTCATTCCTTCAGGACCGCATCCCCCAAATCCATCCGAATTACTTTTGAATGGTGAGTTCAGCGAGTTGCTTGTTGACTTAAAAAAAGAATACGACTACATTGTAATTGATACCCCACCGGTAGGCCTGGTTACCGATGGTATTATGGCAATGAAGCGTTCAGATCTTTCGATCTATGTTTTCAGGGCAAATTATTCTAAACATTCTTTTATGGATAATCTGCTTCGTGTAGTTAAAATCAACAAGCTTACCCGAGTGTCTACTGTACTCAACGCGCTCCCGATCAACAACAGTAGTTACGGGTATGGATACTATGAGGACAAGACAGAAGTGAAAGACCGCTGGAAAAAATTATTACACATCAAGTGATCAATCTCTTTCGCTCAAAAAATAAATTTCAAAATCCGCTGCGCGTTGATATGCACTCTCATCTGCTTGCCGGGTTAGATGATGGCGTTAAAACGCATGACGAGGCAATTGATTTAATCCAACATTTTGCAAGCCTCGGGTATGAGAAATTAATTACTACTCCGCACATCATGAACGATTATTATCGCAATGAACCAGAGTCAATCAAAGAAAAATTGAGTGAGCTAAATGCTCTTCTGCTTCAGAATAATATATCGCTAACAATAGAGACCGCTGCTGAATACTTTCTTGACGAAGAACTTATGAAGAAAGTAGAATCTAAAGAATCACTCTTAACATTTGGAAAAAAGTATCTACTCTTTGAAACCAATTTTCTTACCGAGCCTTATCAGCTAAATGATTTCATTTTTAAAATAACCACACAGGGATACAAACCAATAATGGCACATCCGGAGCGGTATGGATACATGACTATGGAAAAGGCCGAAGAATTCCGCGATCGCGGAGTTTTTTTTCAAATCAATATCCCCTCACTCGTTGGTTTTTATTCAAAACCTATTCAAAAGTTAGCCTACAAGATGATTGATAAAGGTTGGGTAGAAATGCTGGGTAGCGATTGCCACTCAATGATTTACATGCACGCTTTAAATGAGGCTATTCAAAATAAATACTTTAGAAAAGCCGTAGCTTTACCACTACTCAATAATAGTCTTTAATTCATGATTGCAGTAACAGGCGCCAATGGACTACTCGGAAGTTATCTGCTTCGCAAACTGGCAGAAGACAAACAACCGATTATAGCGCTGAGTAGAAAAGGTAGTGATTATTCACACCTCAGTGATTTGCCAAAAATTATTTGGCGCGAACTTGAAATCTTAGATCCACTTTCGGTTCAGGAAGCATTTAAAGATGCAACATCTGTTATCCATACTGCTGCACAGGTTTCGTTTAATCCGCGGAAGCGAAAAGAAATAATGGATGTAAATGTAATGGGCACAAAAAATGTAGTTGACGCCTGCCTTTTGCTGAACATTCGACAACTCGTGCACATTAGTTCAATTGCTGCATTAGGACGAAAAAAAGAAATGCCAATCATCGATGAATCCTCGCGATGGATTGACAGTGACTTGAACACAGACTATGCTGAATCAAAATACAAAGGCGAACTAGAGGTTTGGCGTGGCGTTGAAGAAGGTCTTTGCGTTTCCATAATAAACCCTTCGGTTATTCTCGCTCCAGCGGATTGGACAAAAAGCAGCGCTCAACTTTTTCACTATGTGTGGAAAGAAAAAAAATTCTATAGCGAAAGTCATCTCAACTATGTTGATGTACGCGATGTAGTTGATCTAATTTGCAACGTAAATGCTAACAAAATTTCGGGAGAACGTTTTATTGCAAACGGTGGCCGCATAAGCACGAAAGAATTGTTTGACCAAATCGGCATGCGTTTTAAAAAGAAATCGCCCTCAATAAAAATTCCGGCATCGGTTGTTTCTTCATTTGCGCACTTCGAGGAATTACGTGCAGGATTAATGGGGCGCGAACCCTTAATAACCCGACAATCGGCAAAGGCAACAAAAGAAAATTTTCAATACCTAAATGGCAAAGCAACTAACCAGTTAGGCCATTCCTTTAGAAATTTAGGTGAAACACTGGATTGGTGTTGCGCCTGGTATTTGAGTACCTATACTACAAACAAATAAAAAGTGCAAGGTTGTCTCGGGATAATTATTACCTGAAATTTGTGGCTATAATTTTAGGAGAAGACAATTTTGTTTATCTTAGGAAAACCTTTAGCTGATGGCGCAAGAATTCAGAAAGAGACAGGAGGAAGAGGAGTTGATCAAACGATACGAAGAGAATCTCAAACACAATCATGCCGATTTTTTCGACATCGATTCATACGAAACAATCATCGGGTACTACCTTGAAAAAAGTAAATTTAAACGTGCTTTAACAGCCGTAGAGCAAGCCATCGAGCAGTTTCCATTTTCAACAGAACTTCTTACCGTAAAGGCTCAGATCTTTACCAATCTTGAACGGTATGATGAAGCCCTTGATCTTTTGGATCGTTCGCGAAATCTACATCCTCACGACTTAGAAATTTATTTATCAATCGGTTCAATTCTTTCCCTACAGGGAAAATATGAAGAGTCAATTGCGTTGTATGAAGAAGCGCTTACGTTCGCTGAAGAGGATCATGATGAACTGTATTACAACATTGGCCTTGCTTATCAAAGCATGGAAAAATATGAACAAGCCATCGAAGTTTATAAAAAGTCGATTGAGGAAAATATTAGTCACGAAGGCTCTCTCTATGAACTTGCATTTTGCCTTGATGTAGTTGGTCAGCTTGAGGGTAGCTTATCTTATTACAAAAAATTTATTGACGAAGATCCATTCTCTGGTGCTGCCTGGTATAATCTTGGAATTGTTTCCAATAAATTAGAAAGATTTACAGAAGCCATCGAAGCGTATGAGTTCGCAATTGCCATCGATGAAAATTTTGCTTCAGCTCATTTCAACATGGGCAATTCCTTTATGAACCTTGAGCAATATGAAAAAGCATTGGAGGGATTTCGTAAAACAATTGAAATAGAAGGCCCCAGCCCTGAGGTGTATTGTTGCATGGGTGCTGCTTATGAAAATCTTAAGCAATATGACTTGGGTATAAAATATTTTCAGAAGTCATCAAAGCTTGATGCCTTGTATGACGAAGCCTGGTTTGGTGCTGGCAGTTGCCTGGAAAAACAAGAGAAATGGTATCAAGCACTCCATTTCTTTAATAAAGCAATAAAGATTGACAGCCATAATCCGGAATATTGGAAAGCCGCAGCTCATGCCGAGTTTAAAATAGGAAATACTATTTCAAGCATAAGTGCGTATGAAGAGGCGGCTATATTAGGACCAGACGACAAAGAAATTTGGCTCAATTGGTCATTTATATATTACGAGCAAGGCGAGCATCAAAAGGCTATTGATGTGCTTCTTCAAGGTATGGATGAGCAACCGGATGAGCCTGAATTTTTCTATAGAATGACCGTTTATTTGATTGAGTCTGGTCAATTTAAAGAAGCACTGAATTATTTAGAAAATGCATTAATTTTGGACTTTGAAGGCCACCAGGTTCTATTTGACTTCTTTCCAAAACTTGCAACCCAAAAAGCTTTACAAAAAATTATTGACCAATTTAGAAAAGACAATCCCTAATGAATTATCATCTTAATAATCTGCCTGAGCGCACCGTAAAGCCCAGAAATATGGGTTTTACTATGGCCATGGATAAAGGCCTGAGCGTTCGCGAAGCAGAAGACTTTGTTAGCGTTGCTGCCGATCATGTTGACATTGTTAAGTTAGGATGGGCGACTTCGTACGTCACGCCAAATCTTAAGGATAAATTAAAGGTGTATAAAGATGCTGGTATCCCCACCTACTTTGGAGGCACTTTGTTCGAAGCCTTTATTATCCGCGATCAGTTTGACGACTACCGGAAAGTACTCGACAAATTCAACATGTCGTTTGCCGAAGTTTCTGATGGGTCAATTGATCTCGATCACGACAAGAAACTTGATTATATTCAGAAGCTTTCAGAACAAGTTACTGTGCTGTCTGAAGTAGGTTCTAAAGATGCTGATAAAATCATTCCGCCTTATAAGTGGATTGAATTGATGCAGAAAGAACTTGATGCTGGCGCCTGGAAAGTAATTGGTGAAGCACGCGAAGGTGGTAATGTTGGTTTGTTCCGTTCTACCGGAGAAGTTCGCTCGGGTTTGGTTCAGGAAATTCTAACTAAAATTCCTTTTGAACGGATTATATGGGAAGCTCCGCAAAAAGCACAACAAGTTTGGTTTATTAAACTGCTCGGTGCTAATGTTAATTTGGGCAATATCTCACCAAATGAAATAATTCCTTTAGAAACAATCCGACTTGGGTTGCGTGGCGACACCTTCTTACATTTCCTTGGACTAGAAAGAAAAAAAGACAACTCTACACCTCCTTTTTACGCAGACTAATTGCGAACTCCCAAAGACTATCTTCTAATTTTTTTTAAAGGCATGGGTATGGGCGCAGCCGATACTGTGCCTGGTGTGTCTGGTGGCACCGTAGCTTTTATCACGGGCATCTATGAAGAATTGATTCATTCCATTAATACAATTGATGTTGAAGCATTTCAACTATTGATCAAGTTTAGAATCGCTGACTTCTGGAATAAAATCAATGGCAATTTTTTAGCAGCCTTATTAAGCGGCATATTAGTCAGCTTGTTATCATTGGCGCGTTTAATGACTTATTTGTTAGATAAACATCCCATCTTACTTTGGTCATTTTTCTTTGGGCTTATATTAGTTTCTTCGCCACTTATACTGAGAACCATTCATAAATGGACTGTGGGCTCTGTTATAACATTTATAGCAGGAATTGCGATTGCTTACTTTGTTACAATCGTATCACCGGCAGAAACACCAACTGGCTACGCTTTCATTTTCTTCTGTGGCGCGATAGCCATTTGTGCTATGATTTTGCCGGGTATTTCCGGTGCTTTTATTTTATTGCTATTGGGCAAGTATGAATTTATGATCAATGCCCTTATCGAATTTAATATACCCGTGATTGTGGTTTTTATTTTAGGCTGTATTTTGGGTCTTTTGAGCTTTTCGCGATTTTTAAATTGGATTTTAACTCATTATCGGTTTCCTACCTTAGCTTTGCTAGCAGGTTTTATGATCGGATCCCTAAACAAAGTGTGGCCTTGGAAAGAAGTAATTTCTTATCGGCTTAATCATGCTGGTGATCAGATACCAGCTTTCGACAAAAGTATTTTGCCTTGGGATTATTTCAACATTACCGGTCAGGACCCACACGTATTTAAAGCGATACTTTGTGCTGCCCTCGGAGTTTTCTTAGTAGTAGCCATCGAAAAAGCAGCGGCTATGTTAACAACAAAATCTTAAATCATGGAAAAGAAATTTGGCCTCATAGGTGCTACCGTAAGCCATTCATTCTCAAAATCATATTTTGATGAAAAATTTTTTAGAGAGGGTCTTCGCGACTATCACTACGACTTATACTCGTTACCCGATATTGAAGACATCAAGGCATTGTTAGAAGAAAACCCGGAACTTGCTGGCCTTAACGTAACAATACCTTATAAAGAAAAAGTATTAAAGTTTCTTTCGGATATTGACGCAGACGCAAAAAGTATTGGCGCTGTAAATGTGATAAAGATTAAGGATGGAAAATTAACTGGCTACAATACCGATGCCGATGCGTTTTACGAATCTCTCAAAACTTGGTTTAAGGATAAAAAAAAATCAAAAGCATTGATTTTAGGTACAGGTGGTTCTTCTAAAGCTGTGCAACAAGCACTCAAAAAACTTTCAATTCCTTTCGAATTAGTCTCGCGCGAAAAATCTAAAGGCCAGCATACCTACGAAAGCTTGGCAAAAGATGGCACCCCCATTTCTGAAGCTAACCTGATAATCAATACCAGTCCTTTGGGCATGTCACCAAACACAAATACATATCCGCCAATTAATTATGAGTTGCTTACGGCAAATCATTATGTGTATGATTTGATTTACAATCCGGCTCGCACTGTCTTTCTTCAAAAAGCAGAAATGCGTGACGCTCACTTCAAAAACGGTTTGGAAATGCTACACATACAGGCCGAAAAAGCCTGGAAGATTTGGAATAACTAAAATCTGAAACAAATTCATTCTGAAGTGAGTTTAGCAGTTAGTTGAATAACTGTTAACTTTCCCATCTTATGGATTTCAAACTGACTAGTGAATATGTGCCAACCGGAGACCAGCCTTCGGCAATTAAAAAATTAGTTACCAGTTTAACGGAAGGCGAACAGCATCAAACGCTTTTAGGAGTAACAGGTTCTGGCAAAACATTTACAGTAGCTAATGTTATCGCTCAAACTAACAGGCCTGCCTTAATTCTTAGTCACAACAAAACACTGGCGGCTCAATTATATGGGGAGTTTAAGCAGTTCTTTCCAGAAAATGCCGTTGAATATTTCATTTCGTATTACGATTATTATCAACCCGAAGCATTCATTCCCTCTTCTAACCTCTACATTGAAAAAGATCTTTCCATAAATGATGAAATTGAAAAGTTACGACTCAGCGCCACCTCTTCTTTGCTAAGTGGCCGCAGGGATGTGATCGTTGTGGCTTCCGTTTCATGTATTTATGGAATAGGAAATCCTGCAGAGTTTGGAAAAAACAGGATTCAACTTAAAGTGGGCGAACTAATTCCCCGCAATAAACTTCTGTTTGGATTGGTAGATATTCTTTACCACCGTACTGAAGCCGAATTTAAGCGTGGCAGTTTCCGCGTGAAGGGAGATACAGTTGATATATTTTTGGCGTATACGGATTACGCGTTGCGCATTTATTTCTTTGGTGATGAAATCGAAGCCATTCAATTAATTGATCCAATCTCTGGTAAAAAAATCTCTGACGAAAAAACTGCTGTTATCTTTCCGGCCAATTTATTTGTAATGGCTAAAGACTCTTTGCAAAATGCTATTCACGAAATTCAGGACGACATGGTTTTGCAAGTGAATATGTTTGAGTCGGAAAGAAGACATTTGGAAGCCAAACGTTTAAAAGAGCGAACCGAGTTTGATTTGGAAATGATGCGTGAGTTGGGCTATTGCAGCGGTATAGAAAACTACTCACGGTATTTTGACAGACGCGCAGTGGGTGCCCGGCCTTTTTGTTTGATTGATTATTTTCCTGATGACTTCCTTATGGTGATTGATGAAAGTCACGTTACGGTGCCGCAGGTACGCGCCATGTGGGGTGGCGATCGATCGCGCAAAGCAAACTTAGTTGATTATGGATTTCGTTTGCCTTCCGCGTTAGATAACCGACCGCTTACATTCAATGAATTCGAATCCATCCTCGGTCAAACAATTTATGTAAGCGCCACTCCTTCAGAGTATGAGCTCCGTAAATCAGAAGGTGTGGTTGTTGAGCAACTTATCCGACCAACGGGATTGCTTGACCCTATAATTGATGTGCGACCAAGTCGCAACCAGATTGATGATCTCTTTGAAGAGATTGATGAACGGGTGAAGGTAAAAGAACGGGTGTTGGTTACAACATTAACAAAACGAATGGCTGAAGAGCTTACGAAGTTTATGGCTCGTGCATCCATTAAATGTCGTTACATACACTCTGAGGTGGCAACGCTAGATCGCGTTGAGATTTTGCGAGAACTACGGTTGGGTGTATTCGATGTATTGGTGGGTGTAAATTTATTACGTGAAGGATTGGACTTACCCGAGGTATCGCTCGTAGCAATTATGGATGCGGATAAAGAAGGCTTTCTCAGAAATCAACGGTCTTTAGTTCAGACTATTGGCCGTGCAGCTCGAAACGAAAACGGTAAAGTGATTATGTATGCCGACCGGATTACTGTTTCCATGCAAATGGCCATTGATGAAACCAGCAGGAGGAGACAGGTTCAAATAGATTACAACCTGGCAAATGGTATCACGCCAAAAACAATAATTCGATCTAAGGATTCCATTCTTGGCCAAACAAAAGTTGCTGACTCTAAAAAATCAACTAAGCGCTACTATATTGAAGAAGAAGAGAAATCACTCGCGGCAGATCCTGTTGTTGCTTATCTCTCAAAAGATGAACTGGTAAAAATGGCAGACAATACGCGTAAAGCAATGGAGAAAGCGGCTAAAGAATTAGACTTTATGGAAGCTGCCCGCTTGCGCGATGAATACCTTGCGATGCAAAAAATGATTGAAGAGAAAAAATAATTTTCTTTCACGCCTGCCTGCGCGGAGTTTCAGCATAGGCAGGCAAAGGCGCAATGAACGTCAAGAAAATTCAAAAAACATAAATTTATTAAATACAGTTATTCTATGACTAAACACTACGCACTCCTTATCTTCATTTCATTGATTTCACTTACAGTCAGCGCTCAAAGCAGCAACGACATTTTAATCGGTGGTGGGTTTGATCTTATCAAAACCGATAATACCAAACTATTTGATAAAGCACAAATAGGCTTAGAGGCAAATTACTTTGTAGTTCGCAACTTTGCCGCGGGTGCCGGGTTTGAAATCTGGCCTCGACAAAAAAGTTCTTTTATTATGGGTGCGCGCTGGTATGCGTACGATCATGTTTTTGTGCGTGTTCGCGGATTGATTGGTGCTAACGATGTTTCATTTGGTGGCGGCTGGGCTAAGCCTATCAACGAAAGTTGGCGCTTCGAAGCCATCGGTGATTTTTATTTAGCTGACACGGAGTTTGCGATACGTGCGGGAGTGAGTTATATAATTAAGAAAAAGTAGTTTTGATATTACTTTCGATACTATGAAACAAGTCACAGAACTAGCAAACCAATTTGCAGTTAATTATGAGGGTGAACCCTGGTATGGTAGCTCCTTCACAAAAATATTGAGTGATGTAACGGAAGAGGTTGCGTTATGGCAACCAACCGAACAAGCTCACTCTATCGCTCAGCTTGTGTGGCATATGACTTACTGGCGACAAGGGTTGATCAAAAAACTGGAGGGCGATCTTTCGTATAAATCCTCCATGAAAAGTGAAGACAATTGGAGTACTTCAGAAAAGATACAATCCGTAGGGTGGAAAAAGATTCTAGAGCAATTTCAGCAATCGCAGGGGAAAATAGTTCGACTGCTAAAAGAGCAAGACGATTCATTTCTGGAAGAACTTTATCTCAAAGCGGTAACCTATCGAGAACTAATTGCGGGTATTCTACAACATGATATCTATCACCTCGGCCAAATTGCTTACATCAAAAGCATTTATAAATAAAAAGTTGTTGGTGAGTTTTTCGAAGCTCTTCCAGCAGATATTTATTTCTTTCTACTAGGATGCTCAGACTTGTAACGCCATATGAACGAGCCTGTAAGAGAAGAAGCGACAAGCAGTATGCCTTCCGAAAGTAAAAGCAGCGTAACATGATTAACCATTCTGGCAACGGTGTGAAACAAAGCACCCGCGCAAAGGATGATGGAAATGTAACGCGGTGTATAGGGTGTTCTGAAAATGCCGATGCCTAATATCACAAGCCCCAGGGGAAAGGCAAAGCCAGTAGGTAAATAAATTACGCGCATGGCATCTGTTGATCGGAGTATTTGCTCGAATTCTTTAAGGTCACTAATTTTATACCCTTTATCGATCAGCAGATCTTGATATAAAATCTCGGTTGACATACCAGCAACCATTATGGAACCAAGTGCCACAAGACCAGTGCCTGCCAAACCAAAGTACTTCTCTGATGGGGGAAACAAATAGGTAAGGCCGAATGAGCCGACAATAAACGCAACGAGCGCCATTTTAAAAATCACATTCGCGATTAGGTAGTGATGATAGTAATGAAGTCCGTCCGCTAGCATGAGCAATGCTGGCGCACCAAAAAGATATATCTAAATGACGAAGCGCCCGCTTTTCGGTAGTGGAGAATGCGATAATTGTTTTGCGTTTGAAGCCGCGTTCTGTTTATTTAGTTGAAGTCGAATTTAATTACTCATTGTCTTTACAGTCTTATGAGCTCATAACATTGAAGTATTACTTCCATTGTGTTATTGTTGGTCGCCTGATCAATATCCTTCATGAACATCTTTCATTTCTCGATAGTGGTTCAGTAACGCGCAACAACGAACATTTTTCCAACAACAACTTAGGGTATACCTTCCTTTAAGCCTTATATGTTGGCTGTAGTTTTTCTTATTTAATTTATATGAATCTTAAAAAAACTTACCAGTTTTGAAATTACATCTTCTGATTGTGTATTATCAAAACCATGAAGTGCGAAATACTCATGGTATTCATGTGTTACATTTAACGTATTTAATTTTCCATTCATCCATTGACTTTGATAGACAGGAACAATAGGGTCTATGTTTCCGTGAAATAGTATTGTGGGTTGGCTCGTGGAAGATATATTCCAATAGGGACTGACACTTTCATATACGGCATCATCCCATGTTTGCCCTACATATTCCGTTAAAATATCTCCAACTTTCCCTCCTAACCAAATGTTCGTACTATTATACCATGACCAATCTTTAATTATAGTAGGGCCAAAAATACTTGCGACACACTTAATATTATTATGGTCGTTGTATTTATACGTATAAATCATTGCCAGTTGACCGCCTGCACTGGCTCCTATCACACCCATTTTTGATGAAATTTTATATTCTTTTAGGTTATCTAAAACATCTTTAATCGCCATATTGATGTCACTCATTATTTCACTATGATGAATGTTATCAGTATTGCTCGCTAAGCGGTAGTTCATATTTACTATAGCAACATCACTCCACTTTTTTTTGATTAAACCAACATAATAGTTGAACTCTTCTTTTTGCCCTGCTTTCCATGCGCCACCGTGTATCATTAAAAGAACAGGCGTAGTACTATCTCTACCTGCAGGTAAATGAATATCATATTTCTGCATTTGATGATCTCCATAACTAACGTCAACCATAGTAATGTCGGTTAAATTACCATTGTTGGTTATTGTATCTTCTTTAGCACAAGAGCACAGAACAATAATTGATATAAGAATATATATTATTTTATTCATAAGAAGTTCTAAGGTTATAAATATTTCATAAAAGTACGGTTTATTAAATTAAGGCCAGCGTTTCGCTAAAGGCGTTGCCGGATTTGAAACACGTTCCTGTGTCTAACGTAATTTGAAGATAATACATTTACCTTACAATAGACCGTCAATGACTCACGACCTGTTGGCATCAGCGTCAATATTTAATTGTTGGTATAAAAGCCAAAATAATGTCACTTATTGTTTGCCCTGCCCTCACCAACTTATCCCTTTCTACATTTGTCAATTGGAATTGCTTTGCCGTCTTTAAGTTCGCCCAACACTTGTAAAATAAATTGAGTAACTTTTCTTATCAAACTGAATCGCCATAAAATGCGTTTTTGCATTATTCAAGTTAACTAAGGAATAAAGTTAATACCGAAAGAAAAATGTTGTCGAATTTCATTATGCATTACTAATGATAATACTTCCATTCGCACATAACGATTTGGATTTCTACGCGTACCTTGGCATTATTGAATTCGTATTACCATCACCACTCACCAAAATCCTCCATGAAAAAGATTATCCTTATAACATTTTCTATTCTGTTTTTTATAGCACTGTTCCTTGTTGCGGATAGATTTGTAATTGGAGAAGATAAACCCAAAACAGAACGCGAACTAAAGGATATTGCTGATGTGAAGTACTATAAAAAAATTGGAGAACCATTCGATGTGAATGACTTCAAACTTACCGTAGTTGATTTTGCGCTAGTGGAAATTATAGATAATGCTGATCTTACTATCAATATATCTATAAAAAATAGATACTCAGAAAGTAAAGTGATGCCATCTATTTATTTAAAACTCTATGATGAAATGGGACAGAATTTCATTTCAGAACCTATTGATAGCGTATTTGAAGGAAGTGAAGAACGTAAAGTAGCGCTGCAGTATAAACTGCCAACACGTATTCTTCCGTATTTTTTATATCGTCTGCATGTAGTTGACCCAGATAAACCTGAAACAAAAGGCATTTTTGTGATAAGTAAAAACTTTAGAAGCAATGGATAATCCTTTATTATTGTTGTTAGCCAAACCTATAGTACTTTCTTTAATACTTCCACCCTTTGCCGGTGTTGGAGTTCTTATCCAACAAAAATTATCAAAATCAACTCAAAAAAAGAGGCTGCCTCTCAGCAACCTCTTCGACTTAATATTTCAAAAAAAATTTCTATTTCGCAAAGCGGCTTGCCACTTCACTCCAATTAACCACATTCCAAAATGCAGTTGCATAATCGGGTCTGCGGTTTTGATAGTTTAAATAGTAAGCATGCTCCCAAACATCCAAACCTAAAATTGGCGTTCCTTTTACTTCAGCTACATCCATTAAGGGATTGTCCTGATTAGGTGTTGAGGTGATTGCTAATTTGCCAGAAGCATCCTTGATCAACCAGGCCCAACCTGAACCGAACCGAGTAGCAGCGGCTGTATTAAATTTTGTTTTCATTTCATCGAATGAACCAAAGGCTGCATTGATAGCTTCAGCTAAGGCACCTTCTGGCGCGCCACCACCACTTGGTGACATCACTGTCCAAAACAACGAGTGATTGTAATGACCACCGCCATTGTTGCGAACGGCAGCTGAATATTTAGAAATGTTTGCACAAATTTCTTCGATGCTTGAGTTTTCTTCGGGCTTACCCGCCACGGCATTATTTAGGTTAGTGACATACGCGTTGTGATGCTTGCCATGATGAATCTCCATAGTACGTGCATCGATATGTGGTTCCAATGCATTGAATGCATAAGGAAGTGCTGGAAGTGTAAAGGCCATAATAATTTATTATTTAGTTTAAATTTTAATATGAAACAAATATACAAATTCAACCAACCTGAAGGGGCAAAAGTTTACATTAAAAAGGTGTAGAAATTGACAGTTGACAGACTATAAATTGACAATAATGGAATCAGGGATTGAAATTTTCAAATAAACCATTATCAATTGTCAATTATTTATTAAATCTTTCGCGCCTTATATCCCACCTTCGCAAGAATGGCCATCACCTTATCGCGAGCATCACCTTGAATGAGTATTTCTCCATCTTTTGAAGAGCCGCCTACGCCACATTTCGTCTTCAACAGTTTGGTCAAGGTTTCCAAATTTGCTTGTGTGCCAACGAATCCGGTTATCAAGGTTACTTGTTTTCCTGACCGCCCTGAGTTATCCATCTGTACGCGTAAACTCTGTTTAGCTGGCGCAAGTGTTTCTGCTTCTTCTTGCTGCTGATGTTGGTATTCAAAATCGTTACTGGTGGAATACACAATGCCATCGCGCAATTTCCAATTATTCTTTTTGCTCATTTCTAAAATGTATGAATTCTAAGAAATAATAAATTTAAAAAAAACAGAATAAAATTGACGACTCCCAGATTAAATCGAAACTCAATTCCCTTCCAATAAAAAGTTCCCAGCAATGAGGTGAGCAAAAGCACTAGTGGAAGAAAAATAAAATTTCCGTAAATAGAAACCGGGACTTTGGTTTTGAAATGAGTGCGTTCATTCTCCAACCTTAAGGGTACCGAAAATAACATTGAGCTGTAAATAGTAAGTTCTGATCCCCGGGTAAACTCAAGAGCAGTTGGCGCTTTTAGATTTACGGTTTCGCCATCATCCAATTGTAATTGTATTATCTGATCCCCACGCATTTTAAGATTACTTTCAAGGCTCAAAACTTCTTTCTGCTCTTTTTGTGCGGGAAGTGATAAGTCGGCAATTAATATGGCAGAAAACAAGAAACTTAATCGAGAAGCCATCAACGCGTAGGTAAGATACATTTGCATAGTCTCAAGCAACTCTTTTTTCTTGGATGACCGCGAGTAAGAACCTGGCGGCCTTGGCCTATACCGTGGATCGCGATGAGGCTTTGCATTTGGATCGGGTTCACCTTTTAATAACCGATCGTACTTAAACTTTTGAGCCGAATCGCCCAACACTTCATACGCTTCATTGATTTCTTTAAAAATAGATTCCGCTTCGGTGGTGGGATTTTTATCAGGATGAAATTGTAACGCAAGCATGCGAAAAGCATGTTTTATTTCATGCGGCTGAGCAGTTATGTTAAGCCCTAATATGAAATAGTAGTTTTTCAAGTTGCTTACCTGATTGAATCTCTAAAGTTAAAAAAACAAAGCCTCCCGAAAGTTCAGAAGGCTTCATCATTCTAATGCTATCAATAATTACTTTTTCACTACGTAGGTTAATACCGGACGTTTGGCATGGCCTACCACATCTTCTGCAATACTTCCTGCCATTACATGGGCAAAGCCTGTGCGGCCATGCGTAGCCATAGCAATCAAATCTGCATCAATGGATTCTGCAAAATAGACAATACCATCTTCCTCAGTAAGATCATTAAAGATGTTGACTGTATAATTCTTCAAACCAAGTTTCTTGGCAAATTTTTCCATGTAATCCCGCACAGCAAAATCACGCTGAAAATCACCCGGGGTATTTATGCGCACTAAATGTACTTTGGAATTATAAAGCTCCTGAGTCTCTTTTACAAACCTTGCGAAAATTTCTTCATCCTTATGCATAGCAGTAGCATATACGATGTTCTTGAAGTTCACCTTAGCCGGCTTTTTAGTAATGCTCAATACCGGGCACTTTGCATTTCGCACTACCCGTTCAGTATTACTTCCAATTAACATGTGCTCTAACTTGGTCTTACCTTGGGTACCCATCACAACCAGATCAACTTTCTGATCAGTAATAATCGAATTCATTCCATGGTATGCATTTCCTAAACGCAAGGCACCGTTAACTTCCACGGCAGCAAATCGCGGATCTAAAACCAATTTTTCTAATTGCGCCTTTGCTTTTTCAATCAGTTTTGCAGTAAATAGTTTGTCCTGCCAATTTTCAGACTTACGCCACTCCCCCACAATTGAATACGAATCAGGAGTTGCTTCCTCAACAACATGCAACAGTATGATTTTTGAATTTGATTTCTTTGCAACCTCTACGCCCACTTCCAATGCAGCGATAGAAATTTTAGAAAAGTCGGTAGGAACAAGTATTTTTTTCATCAGTTATAAAAGTTTAAAAGTCAAAGTAATTATCTTCTCAGGATAAGCTAAAAGTAAAGAATTAACGGCTAAAAAAAAATGGTAAAATTCACATTGTTGATAAGTTGGTTGATAAGTTGTGTTATTCTTTTATTGCAATTCCTTGGCCGGCTAGAGTTCAACTGTTATCTTCATATCACTAAGTTGAATTTTTAATCAGGGCGATTAACCCACACCGAAAAACAAAAAATCATTTTCCTCGGAAGGTGACTACAAAAAAGCGGGGCTGGTTAATATTGCCTAGAACAAACTTTCTTAGGAAAGTAGGTTGAGGCAAGCAAAAGAGGTCAGTTACTGTGAGGTGGCTGAAGCAAGTTGAGCCGGACTAGGAGCAGTTTAGCTATTGTGCAAAGGCTACGGTCTTTCATAGTAAAGACGGGGAAAGTCAAGCAATTGATCTTTCCCCGTTTTATTTTATATCGCCACCGCACTTGTCCGCTCCTTCTTAATAGATATGGCCAATGATTTTTCAGCTTTGATTCGGGTTGCCTCAATATATTCTTTGGCGTTATCGGGCTCTGCCGTATATGAGCAAAGCAACACTCCATCTTCAGGATTTGGAACCACTTGAATTTCCGCCACCTCAATAAACTTCCAGGTTACATTCTCTTCGCTATGATTCAGAAACGACCGCTGCTCAAGCCATCCAATTACCGTTGCCTTTTCATAAGCCCAATTTACCTCATCTGCACTTATCAACCGCACCTGCTCATCAAACTGCGGAGTATGCACTCCTTCCGCACTCAACACCTGAAAAACCAACTTTACAAGATACCATTTCATGAGGGTCGGTCGATTAATTATAGCTTTTGATATCTACACCACCGAACATAACGAAGCCGGTAAGAATTAATTTTTTGCCAGGACTATAACCTGCCTGTGGAGTGTTGCGCTTGTCGTCAACCCCACCTAAAATGGCAGTCACGTCCGATTTCAATTCCCAATTGGAAGGGATTACAAGCTTAACGCCACCAAAGAGTTGTGTAATATCAATTACAGCAGTTCCATTTATATCAGCCTGAGAAAGGTCAATTTCAGCACCACCAAACACGCAAGTAGTATCGCCACCTTTAAAATTCTTCGAAAAGACTTTTCGTTTGTTTCCACCAAATACGGTGGTCAAGTCAAAATAATCTTCACCACCTTCATCCGAAGTGATAACCCCATCGCCCCAACGTGCTTTTTTTGCTTCGCGCGAACCTGAGCTTAACACAGATCGTCCCACAATAAAACCGCCAACAGCAATTACCCCGATAGGAAAAGCATAGTGACGTAAGTCATAAGGGAAACCGGGAATATGATCAAGCATAAAAAAAGTACCCACTAAAATCATAACCAGCCAACCAATACCTTCAAAATTTTTCTTGATTCCGATTATGACTCCCAACACAATTAAAAATGTGTACCACCGAAACACCCAGTGTGGAAAATAAAAGAAGTCCAGCCGGTCGAATAATAGAAATGCTCCAAAGGCCAGAATAGCAGCGCCTACCCAGAAGCTGCTGCTCATTTTTTTCTTGTCGTTGCTCATAGTCGTTTTGTTTATTTGTTCAAATTAACGGCTTATGAGATAGCAAGACGAGGTAGATTAGGCTACCTACAGCAAAAAGTCGGTGAAACCGGAAGTTTTATAGGGTGAAAAAGGAAACTACTTGTTTACTATCTCAAAAAAAAGTTAAGTTAGGTTGACCGATAGCTATCGGGTTTCGAAACCGAGTTACCTGGTTTCCTACTGAGAGAAGTGGTTAGAAAATTCCAAGTGCTTTCAGAAGAATCCTCAAACTCCAGATTATTACCAAAACACCTACTGATAAGAACATAGTCTTTAATGGAAGTTTACCAGCCAAACGCGCTGCGATAGGAGCTGCCACCATGCCACCTGCAATCAAACCTGCAATTACATGCCAATGACTCACTCCTAGAAAAGTAAAAAAAGTAACTGCGCTTGCCAGTGTAACAAAAAATTCTGCGAGGCTGACTGATCCAATTACGTAGCGTGGACTTTTACCTTTTGAGATTAATGTGCTTGTAACTAACGGTCCCCAGCCTCCACCACCAAATGAATCGAGAAAACCACCAGCGCCACCTAACCAGCCAACTCGTTTCACTTTTTTAGGACTTTTGTTCTTACTGAAAGCAGCTGTAATAATTTTTACTCCAAGAAAAAGTGTGTAGGAAGCAAGCAGCGGACGAAAGTAATTTGCATATTCGTCACCATAAACTGAGAGCACGTATGCACCAGCTACCGCACCAATCACACCAGGAATAAGAAGCGTCTTCAACAGTTTCTTATTTACGTTTCCAAATTTGTAGTGGCTATAGCCAGACACTCCGCTTGAAAACATTTCTGCCGTGTGAATGCTTCCGCTGATTACTGGCAGGTTTATACCGATAGACAATAATATAGTAGTACATGTTACCCCATAGCCCATACCTAAAGCGCCATCAACTAACTGTGCGAGGAAACCCGCAGCTAGCATCCAATAAAATTGGTTATCAATTTCCTTACTCATGGTGCGCAGCCCACCGAGAATGTCTGAAAACGGAATATAGGATAACAAGAGGTGCCCCAGAAACATAAAGAAGAATGCAAAGAGAAAATAAGTAGCAATTCTTTTCCATCGCTTTTCATTCCCTTGCGCGACTTGATTTTCAGAAGCTAATACACTAGTGATTTCATTTAACCGGGTAATCTTATCAGCAAGGTTGCCATTGAGCTTTCCGCGAATAGTTTGCATGTTATCCAGCACATCATTCAACTGATTGGGTAATGCTTCTGCAAAAACTTCTTTAAGTCGCTTCGCAATGGTTGGTGACTTGCCATTCGTGGAGATAGCTATTTTTAAATTTCCTTTCTTTACAACTGAGCCTAAATAAAAATCACACAGTTCAGGCTTATCGGCCGCGTTTACCAATTTTCCTTTTTGCTTCGCTTCTTCACAAATTGTCCGACTTAACTTATGATCATTAACTGCCGTGATCACCAAATCACAATCTTCTAAGTCCGAAGGCTGGAAAGGTCGTTCGCATAAAGTCAATCGCTCATTTTGCAAAGCAACTTTCTTTATCTCATCATGAATGGATATCGCAACTAAGTTTATGTGCGCTGCTGGTGAATTGCTCAACACAGCAGTAAGTTTTTCCAATCCCACCGCTCCGCCTCCAACAATAAGCAATTGCAACTGCTCCAGTTTTAAAAAAACAGGAAACAGCGTGTTTGATTCTTTGGATATGATTTCCGGACTATCAGTCATTAATATTCAATTTTTTCAATCCACTCTTTTGCAAAGCGAGAGGCGTACGAGATTATGCAATCGGCTCCCGTTCGTTTCAGCGATGTCCATACTTCTACATGGCCTCTTTCGCGTGAGATAATATTTTGTTGTGCTAACAACTCAATGCCTTGATGCTCTCCGCTGACATGATAGGCTGCCAATGGCACCCGGCTAATTTGTTTTAATCGATAGAGAATATCTAAATTCAGTAAAGCCGGTTTCACCATTAATACATCGGCACCCTCTTCCCAATCGCGAATAGAAGATTGAACTGCATCATCAGCATTGAAGGGTGAGATTTGATACGTCTTGCGATTCTTCAGTACATCGTTTGTGTTGGGTGTTGATTTACAGGCATCCCTAAACGGACCATAATATTCAGAACTAATTTTTGCTGAATAACTCATAATAGAAATATGATCGAAATCATTTTCATTTAAGATTCTTCTGATTGCTGCAATCCGACCATCCATTAAATCGCTTGGCGCGATACAATCTGCACCTGCTTGCGCGAGTTGAAATGAATATTTTGCCAGTACTTCCGTTGTCTCATGATTCAATACCCGAGTTCCATCAGCATGCAAAATACCGCAATGACCATGTGAAGTATAGGCGCATAAACACACATCCACCGCCAGCCAGATTCTATCACCAAAAACAGCGCGAATCTTTTTTACAACGCTTATTACAAACTCGAAATTGAAATCTTGTTCTGCTTTTACTTTGGGAACTGGAAATAGTAAAAATTTCGATACTCCTTTATTAAGGTCTGATTCAATTTGAGCAATAACCGATTCAACCGTTTCAGAATTAATACCAGAGAGCGTGGCGATAGGAGTTTGCTTAGCAATCGATTCATCTACAAAAAGTGGCTGAATAAAATCGCGGTGCGACAATGTAACAGTTGATGCTAATTCACGAATGTGTTTATTGGCTCTTAGCCTTCGCTGAATACTGTATTGCTTCTCCATACTTCAAATGCCTTTAACCCTGGAAATACAATTGGCTTAATGCCTGCCTCCACAAAATGATCGAATGTTTCGTCAGGAGCACAACCATGCACCACATTTTTCTTTAGTACTCCTTTATATAGTTGATATTCCCAGAAATTTGTCCAGTAAATAAAATCTGCTTTCGCTAATTCATTTTTAACTTCCGTTGATACTTTAGAACTCGATTTACAATAGATCACAACGTCAAACCCCAATTGTTTCCAATACGCTGCATTTAAATCATCAGAGAGAATTGAAATCTCAGCGGTCTTTATATCAACCAATGGACTGGCTAAAGTTGATTCAATAAATTCAATTCCAAGATTTTCAGATGAGCCCTCAACCCAAACGCCTTGCTTTGCCAGGTTAAACCAGTCAGTTGTATTGGCTACCCAAATTCGTTTAGCCTTTAAAATTTTTGATTGTTGAAGTGGATTTTTAGATGCAATGTATAAAGCAGACGATTGACTCAATTTAAATGCATTACTATACTCTTCATAAAAAAGAGAGTTGAGATAATCTGCAGTCGAATAGATTGCCTTACTTCCTGTCTCAAAATCATTCTCGTAAACAACTCTTTCAAACTCTTTATCAGCTCTGTCTTTTCCGGCACCATAAGTGAATGAAATCTCCTTCGAATCAACATGAACCACACCAAACTTTTGGTGACAGCCACTACCATAGTGATGCGCGAGATTCCGCTCCTTTGTTATCGATTCCGCAAGCTTTTCATCATTAAGTTTATTAAGAATCTCTTTAGCTTCTATATTCTCTTTCGATGTCTCCACAACAATGGCTCCTTGTCCTGGTGCGGGTGGGCAATCCATAACTGGCAGGATCATAAGTTTTTTACTCTTCAGTAATAATGCTATCTCATCTTTTTCGTCTGCTCGTAATAACCGATTAAGTCCGGCACAGGCGAGCACAATTCCGTCATACTCTTTCACGTTCAACTTGCGAAGCCGTGTATCCACATTCCCGCGAATTGAAACTGCATCTAGTTTTACTTTCTTGTCACTTATAACAGGCATCGCCTTTTCTAAAAAGCTAATGGCCATTTCCACTCTTCTGGGTGATGAAGCTCCTAATCTTATTTTTTCTTCACGTTCAATCTTTAGTAAGATATCCTCATTAAAAATTGCTACATCCCTGAAATCATCACGCTCTATAATGGCATACGAGTTATCCTTAAAGAAATTTTCTCCACTCACATCCTTCATCGAATGAACAGCAAAGTCGGCCTGACCCTTAAGGAGATAATCTTGAATATCTTTTGTGAAAAAATCCCGACCTTCCATTTCGCTGAGTGCTTGATTTTGGTTAAGGTCACCTTCTGTTTCCTTAATGATTATTTCCACCGTTGCATTCGGAAATGAGTCCAGAAGTTTTCTTTTGAAAATCTCTACCTGTGTCAGTGACAGTTTAGATCCGCGGCAAACAATTTTAAGCGGACTCATTTAAAACAGTCTTTAAAGATTTTGCTAAGTAAAACATATCGCGGGTTTCGTGCCGCATGGTGATTGTTATGCGCAAGCACTCCTCTCCATACTTTACAGTAGGATAATTAATTGGTTGAATGTAAATTTCGAATTCATTTAACAACCGATCTGAAATTTTTCTACACCGCTTTGAACCGCCTATAGGTATACTAGTAATGTGCGAATTGTTGGGCAGAAACTTTATCCCATTTTCATTCAATAGACCACGGAATTCACGCACTTTTTCCTGATAACGCGAGCGAATGGTTTTATCTGCCATCAGCATTTGAATGCTTCGGTTTGCTGCACTGCAAATAGCCGGAGGTAATGAGGTGGTGAAGATAAAGCCACTGCCAAATGACCGCACGGTATCAATGATGGATTGTTTGGCCGCTATATAACCACCGATAACTCCAAACCCTTTGGCCAGGGTTCCATTAATAATGTCAACCTGATCTTTCTTGTGCAGCGTTGAAACAAGTCCGGCACCTTGTTCGCCATACAAGCCAACGGCATGAACTTCATCGACATATGTTAATGCATTGTACAGCTTAGCCAACTTCACAATTTCCCCAATAGGAGAAATGTTTCCATTCATAGAATAGACAGACTCGAACACAATTATTTTGGGTCTTGAAATATCTAGCTGCTCAAGGATTTGCTGCAAGTGAGCAACATCGTTGTGACGGAAGATGTACTTATCGCAACCACTTGCTTTTACTCCTTCTATGATGGAGGCGTGATTGCGTTCGTCAGAAATGATTGCACAATTCGGTAGAATTCTTCCTAACGTACTAAGAGCTGTAACATTAGCAAGATAAGCACCATTAAAAAGTAAAGCCGATTCTTTTTCGTGAAGGTTTGCTAACGTGCTTTCTAATTCTCGGTGATAGTTTGTTGTGCCGGAAATATTTCTGGTTCCACTGCTTCCCGCACCACTGCGATGTGCAGTATATGATAGCTTGCTGATTACTTCCTCATTTACGCTCATGCACAGGTAATCGTTGGAACACCAATTTATGGCTGACTTTTTATCACCATTTTGATCGGCATAATAAAACTTCGGGAAGTGCCGAGCCGATTTATTGACATCCAGAAAATAACGATAACAACCTTCACGCTTCAATTCATCAATCTTCGATTCGAAAATTGAATCATAATCTAGCTTTATAGTTTCAAGATATTGTTCAGCGATCATACAGGTTGCTGTTTATCCGCGCGACTATTTAAAGGTCTAAAATAATCATCCGATCCTTGAAAATTAGATTTCCACTTAAACTGTTTATGTAAACCAACCACGCGACCAATGATAACAAGGGTCGGAGATTTATAGGTTGCTTCAGATGTTAATGCAGCATACTCATACAAATTGTAAATACTTACTTTTTGAAAAGGTGTGGTTGCTTGTTCAACTACAGCTATCAGTTTGTCGGACGCAATCTGGTTACCGGTTAACTTTTGAGTTACAACTGGTAATGAATCGGAAGACATATAAAATACCAATGTATCGTCCGTATTGGACAATTCATTCCAATACGCATCAGTAAATTCTTCTGGCTTGTAGCATGTAAGAAATCGTACGGAAGTAGAATAGCCCCTTGCGGTAAGCGGAATACCCGCGTAGGAAGATGCTCCCGAAGCAGCTGTAACTCCAGGTATAATTTCAAAAGGAATTTGATTGTCTGTGAGTGACTTCAATTCATCCAACACATTAGAAAAAAAAGATACATCTCCACCTTTCAAGCGAACTACGAGTTTATTTTGCAAAGCATGTTTAACTAAAAGTTCGTTAATGTCGGCCTGGTTGGTTGATTCTCCATTTCGGCCTTGTTTACCAACATAAAAGATCGAGGCTTCTTTCCGGGTATTTTCAGTGATCAAATCTTCACTCACCAACCTATCCACAACAACTACATTGGCCTTGCTTAAATAGCGCAAAGCCTTGAGAGTTATCAACTCAGGGTCGCCAGGCCCGGCACCTGCCAGAATCACCAAACCTTTATTTTGAGCCATTTGAGTGGTTATTGATATGTTTCCTAATTTAAATAGTAAATCTACAGATTTAATAGACATTTGTTTTACTTTTATATTCTTATTCACACCAGCATGGAAAGTTTTAGGACAGAGTTAGAGGATTTAAATAATCCGATCGTAGCACAGGATATCATCGATCTTGAGAAAAAGATAACACTTTTTCACGAAGGTAAGATTGACCCAGAGAAATTCCGAAGTCTCAGACTTGCCCGCGGAATTTATGGCCAGCGTCAGCCTGGTGTGCAGATGATTCGAATTAAACTACCCCTTGGTAGAATAACAGCCACACAGCTTCGAAGAATTGCAGACATCTCAGATGAATATGCGAGCAGCATCTTGCATGCAACTACTCGGCAGGATATTCAAATTCATCATGTAAGTCTGGACAGAACCCCTGAACTGTGGGCAAAACTTGAGAAGGATGAAATCACACTCCGCGAGGCCTGTGGCAATACAGTAAGAAATATAACAGCCTCCCCTACTGCTGGTATTGATCCTAAAGAAGCCTTTGATATTTCTCCTTACGCTACTGAAATGTTTCGCTACTTTTTGCGAAATCCGGTTTGTCAGGAAATGGGCAGAAAGTTTAAGATCGCGTTTTCATCGAGCGAAGATGATACTGCCTATACTTTTATTCATGACTTAGGTTTTATTCCAATAATCAAAAATGACAAACGTGGTTTTAAGGTTGTGATGGGTGGTGGATTGGGTGCCATTCCAATGCTAGCTGTTACTGCTTTTGAATTTTTGGAACAAGACCAAATCATTCCTTTTACAGAAAGTGTGTTGCGCGTATTCGATCGCTACGGTGAGCGATCACGCAGAATGAAAGCCCGTTTGAAATTTCTCTTGGATGAAATCGGTCTAGAGCGTTTGCTTGAATTGGTGGAAGAAGAACGAAGTGCATTGAAATATAAATCCTATCCGATCGATGAAAATAAATTTCCCGATCCTGTTATACCGGAAGTAATACCTACACACAGTTTAGCGCTGCCTAACGAGGTCGCCTATAACAGATGGCTAAAGAGCAATGTTATCGAGCAAAAGCAAGAAGGTTTTTTTGGGGTTTATGTAAAAGTGATTCTTGGCAATCTTCATTCAGATCTGGCAAGAAAATTTGCAACAATTATAGAAACGTACGGAACCACGGATTGCCGGATTACGGTGAACCAAGGTTATCTGATTCGATTTGTTCGGCCTGAAGCATTGCATCATTTATACAATGCCCTAAATGAAATTGGATTAGCGGAACCGGGCTTTGATAGCGTTGGCGACATAACTGCTTGCCCGGGAACGGACTCATGCAACCTTGGTATTTCCAGCAGTTATGGAATTGCACTCGAATTAGAAAAAGTAATTAAGGAAGAATACCCGGATCTGATTTATAATAACGACATCAAAATAAAAATAAGCGGTTGCCCGAATTCATGCGGACAGCACGGGCTTGCCAGCATTGGGTTTCATGGCAGCACGATAAAAGATAAACAAGGCAAAGTATTGCCAGCGTTGGTTGTTCTGTTAGGCGGTGGCCGATTGAAAAATGGTGAAGGAATTATTTCTGATAAACTTATTAAGATTCCAAGCAAGCGTGGACCGCAAGCATTACGCATCTTGTTGAACGACTACGAAACCAATAGTCTGGAAGGTGAATACTATCACGATTACTTCAAGCGAGTGGATCGTACGCATTTCTATGCTTTGCTGAAACCATTGGGAGATTTATCGAGCGCAACGCCACAAGACTACATTGATTGGGGTGAAAATAACAACTTCATCTTGCATACAGCAGTTGGTGAGTGTGCCGGGGTAATCATTGATCTGGTTGCCACCTTATTATTGGAGTCAGAAGAGAAGTTAGTACTCGCCCATCACGCTTTGAGTAAAGGAATGTATGCCGATTCCATTTATCATAGCTATAGTGCTTTTATTAATACATCAAAATCTCTTTTGCTAACTAAAGACGTTAAGCCAAGCAGTCAACATCAGACTATGAATGACTTTCATCAACACTTTGTTGAGAATGGTGATATCGAACTTCCTTCAACCTTTCGGGAATTTGTTCTACGGATTAATAAGAATGAACCAACAGAGGCATTTGCATACGAATATTTAGAGAGCTCTAAAAAATTCTTAGTAGATGTTCTGGCTTTCCGGAATACAAATCAGGAAATAGTAAGTGAACTTGGTAAAGTCTGATAATCAAAACTTATCTACAATATTTTGATCTAACGGCTGCACACTTGAATTAAAAAAGGTGACTTGGGTTCCATCTTCGTTGACTAAGAACTTAGCAAAGTTCCAATCGGGATGTTTGCCAGTTTTAGCTTCCAACCATTGATACAGGGGATGTTGATCACTTCCCTTTACAGACACTTTTTCAAACATTTGAAATTGAACACCATAATTCCGTTCGCAGAAAGCGGCAATTTCTTCGCTGGTACCAGGCTCCTGCCAAAGAAAATTGTTGGCTGGAAAGCCCAATACATTCACGCGCTGTCCAAATTGTTCATGCAATTTTTCAAGACCTGCATATTGCGGAGTCTTGCCGCATTTAGATGCCGTATTTACGATCAATAATTTCTTCCCTTTATAGTTAGCGAAGTCAATCTCTTTTCCATCTAATCCTTTAATCTTAAAATCATAGATAGAATTTGCAAGAGGTGTGTTGGGTTTTGAAGAAGATAACTTACCCGATAAAAAAGATACAAGACCCATAAGTGCAATTATTAAAAAGATGACTAAAAATATTCTATGTTTCATACAATCAAGCCGAAAGATGGCTTAAATGTTATCAAGAATCTGCTTGTCCATTGGCTTTACAGAACTTTTGAAAAACTGCACGGAGCCATCGGGTTTCACTAAGTACTTGCAAAAATTCCAGCTTGGCTCTTCGCCTGTTTTTTCCTTTAGCCAGGCATACAGTGGATGTTGATCTTTACCTTTTACTGAAATTTTTTCAAACATTTGAAAAGTTACTCCATAGTTTGCTTTGCAAAATTCTGCTATCTGCAGATTAGTGCCGGGTTCTTGCCCACCAAAATTATTGGCCGGAAATCCAAGGATGGTTATTTTTTTACCATATAATTCTTGCATTTTTTGCAATTCTTCGTATTGCGGTGTATAGCCACACTTCGATGCTGTGTTAACAATTAATAAAGTTTTGCCTTTGTACTGACTGAAGTCGATTTGCTTTCCATCGATTGAGTCGATTTTAAAATCGTAAAAATTTGCGGTTGCTAGCATAACAAAGAAAAGTGTGACGGTTTTCATAAATAGATTGTTTCAACTGTTAACACAAAATACAGAGTATAGTTTAGAAGACTCTTTTTTGCCACTGATTCACATATTATAGCTGATTTCAAATCAGTGAATCTGTGGCTTTTCTTCATTAAATACTGGCTCATAGCAAAATTTACATTCTCTCAGGAACGTGAATACCCAAAACAGCCATTGCCTTTTCAATTGTGTTAGCCGTTACTTGCGAAAAAGCTATTCTGAATTTTAATTTGATTGGATCCGCTTCGTTAAAGATGGGAATAGCCTGATAGAACTGATTATATTCCTTAGCCAAATCATAAGCATAGTTAGCGACTATGGCGGGAGAATACTCGCGCCCAGCTTCCTGTAATTTGGTTGTGTATTGATTGATCTTAAAGATTACTTCCCGCTCGGATGGCTCTAGTGAATTTACTTTTTTAAGATCGCCAACCTCAGGTTTGATATTTAGTGACTCTGCTTTTCGTAAAATAGATTTTATTCGTGCATGGGTATATTGAATAAACGGACCCGTGTGCCCTTGCAATTGAATTGATTCTGCAGGATCAAACATCATTCTTTTTTTAGGATCTACTTTGAGCAAGAAGAATTTCAACGCCCCTAAGCCAATCATTTCGGCCAAGTGGTTTACTTCTTGTTCAGTCATTTCATCAATCTTGCCTAGCTCGCGAGTTTGCTTTGCCGCTTCCTCCACCATCTCGTCCATCAAATCATCAGCATCCACAACAGTGCCTTCACGACTTTTCATTTTGCCAGTAGGTAAATCGACCATGCCATACGAAAGATGATAACACTTATTGGCCCACGCGTAGCCAAGCTTGGCTAAAATCAAAAACAATACTTTGAAATGATACTCTTGTTCGTTACCAACCGTATAAACCTGACCTTCAATTTTAGGGAAATCGCGGAAGCGTAAAATGGCAGTACCGATATCCTGTGTCATGTAAACCGAAGTTCCATCGGAACGCAACAATACTTTTTGATCAAGTCCGTCAGCAGTAAGATCAACCCAAACAGAGCCATCTTCTTTTTTAAAGAACACCCCTTGCTCAACACCACGCAACACTTCCTCTTTGCCAAGTAAATAGGTATTCGATTCGTAATATAATTTTTCGAAATCTACACCCATGCGTTTATAGGTAGCATCAAAGCCTGCATAAACCCAACTGTTCATAGTATTCCAAAGAGTCAGAATTTCTTCGTCTTTTTGTTCCCATTGTTGAAGCATTTGTACAGCAAGCTTCATAATAGGTGCTTGCTTCTCAGCCTCCTCTTTTGATAATCCTTTTGCTTCTAGTTCTTTACATTGAGCTTTAAAATTCTTATCAAACTCAACATAATACTTACCAACCAACTTATCTCCTTTCAGGCCAGTGCTCTCCGGGGTTTCGCCATTCCCAAATAATTTCCATGCGGCCATGCTTTTGCAAATGTGAATACCGCGATCGTTAATGATTTGTACTTTATGAACCGTGTAACCAAGTGCTTTATAAATTTCAGCAACTGAGTACCCAAGAAAATTATTTCGAAGATGGCCTAGATGAAGGGGTTTGTTTGTATTGGGTGAAGAGTACTCCACCATAATCTCTTTACCAAGCGGCTTTGCGTTACCGAAGGAAGCATCTGAATAAATCGTTTCAAATACTTTTACCCAAACTGCATCACTTATGCTTAGGTTAAGAAAGCCCTTCACCACATTGAACTTGCTTACCAATCCTGAATGCATTTGCAAATATTCTCCTACTACCTGAGCAGTCTCTTCCGGTTTCTTTTTTGAAATTTTTGTAAGCGGAAAGCAAACCAGCGTGTGCGAACCTTCAAATTCAACATTGGTAGGTTGTATCTGAAGTTGATCAATAGATTGACCAAACAATGCTGAAACTGCTTTTTGTACTTCGGTGCGGAGGGTGAAATCTAAATTCATTTTATTAACCGCAAAGAGCGCGGAGTTTCGCTGAGTTAGTTCTTTTATATATTACATTCATCTTATAAACCCCCTTTGTGTCAAAATACAAATATTTTTTTCTGTGAAAAAAATATTTACCGCAAAGCGCGCGGAGCTTAGTTGAGTTAAAGTTTGTTTGCAACTCGTTTAATTCCATTTTTCAATAAGGCAACATTAAAATTAATCAACAATCCGAGTTTGCACTTCGAAAGTTTCAGATAAGTCAAGATTTGCGCAAGATAAATATCATTCAAACTATCAACCGCCTTTACCTCAACTACAACTTTATTTTCTACCATTAAATCTATTCTATAACCACAATCAAGCTTCACGTCTTTATAAACTAAAGGCAAAGTCTTTTGTCTTTCTACCAATAACCCACTTTGCATTAATTCATAACGAAGACATTCTTCATACGATGATTCTAATAGTCCAGCCCCTAGTTCGCGATGAACTTGAATCGCACAACCAATAATCCTTTCTGAGATTTCATTTTCAACCATATTCTCAGCGTTCCTTCGCGGTCTCTGCGGTTAAAGATCCATGATATAAGCAAACATCAAAGGTGCAACAATAGTCGCATCACTTTCTACAATAAACTTGGGAGTTTCAATGCTAAGTTTTCCCCAGGTTATCTTTTCATTGGGCACAGCCCCTGAGTATGATCCATACGATGTAGTAGAATCACTAATCTGGCAGAAGTAACTCCAGAACGGCACACCAGTGCGCTCAAGATCCTGATGTAACATAGGCACAACGCAAATCGGGAAGTCACCAGCTATACCACCACCAATTTGAAAGAAACCAATGCCATGTTCACCCGCATTGTTAGTATACCAATCGGCCAACCACACCATATACTCAATACCACTTTTCATGGTAGATGCTTTCAATTCACCCGTAAGTACGTATGAAGCAAAAATATTTCCCATCGTACTATCTTCCCAACCCGGCACAACCATTGGCATATTTCTTTCGGCTGCGGCAATCATCCAACTGTTTTTAGGATCAATCTCATAGTATTGTTTCAACACGCCACTGTTGATCATGCGAAACATAAACTCATGCGGAAACAACCGTTCCCCTTTATCTTCAGCATCTTTCCAAACTTTAAATAAATGCGATTGCAATCTGCGGAATGCTTCCTCTTCTGGAATACACGTATCGGTAACACGGTTCAAATGGTTGCCTAGCAAATCCCACTCATCTTGCGGAGTAAGATCACGATAATTTGGAATGCGCTTGTAATGTGAATGTGCCACCAGATTCATAATGTCCTCCTCCAAATTGGCACCAGTACAAGAAATAATATGCACTTTATCCTGACGAATCATTTCAGCGAAACTGATTCCCAACTCTGCCGTACTCATCGCACCAGCAAGTGAAACAAGCATTCTTTTGCCTTCGGCAATATGTTTTTTGTAGCCTTTGGCGGCATCTACCAAGGCAGCAGCATTAAAATGCAGGTAATTCTTTTCAATAAATGCGGAGATCGGTCTGTTTTGGCTCATGATTGATGCGAAATTTGATGCGAAAATAAGTAAACCAATCAAGGTTTCAAGGCAAAAAATGCCTTGGACGGCCGGGCGTCCCGATAGCTATCGGGAATGCTTCAATCTTTTTACCCTGCTCTCATATCCGTTTCAATAAAAAGGATTTCCGCTGCTATCCCTGCCGCATGAGAGTTTAGTAAGGGCACAAGCGTGACGCTTGCGCCAGAAGAAGAAAAAATTCACACTCGATTCATTTCATGAAGACGCGAACCGGAGCTGGGGAAACGGATATGACCACGCTAGATTCCAGATATTGAAAACACCGACCCTCCCTTGTGACGGTTTCCGTACTGGTACGAACTTGCAGCTGGTACCAATCGAAGAAATGGGTTCAACACATTTTTTTGATAAATAATTGTGAGTACTAAAATGGGCACTAGCTGCAAACTGCGCCAGCAATGGAAAGCAATAACAATCATGAAAGAAAAAGCATTTACAAAATTCCTGAATGTAAACTCTTTAAATAGTTTCTCTCTTAACTCTTTTACTTTGAACAAGTAAACGCTTTTGAACTAATTTGCACACATGGGCGCAAAAGACATCATTTTAATTGTAGTCAGTGGGTTGGGTGTAGTCCATGGATTGTTTCTTGCCGTCTTTTTGTGGGTTTATAGCAAAGGAAATCATCTAGCTAACAAATTACTCAGTTGCCTGTTGGTGGTTCTTTCATTTCGGATTGGTAAATCAGTGTTTCTGGAGTTTTCGGATATTGATGTGAAACTGATTTTTATTGGCCTGAGTGCTATCATGGCTATCGGTCCTTTGTACTACTTGTTTACATTTTCATCCATCAACAAACTATTTCAATTAAAATGGAAACATGTCATTCACTTTATACCAGCAATAATCGGTTTAGCGTTTGGAATAATGCTCAATGAGGGCCATCTACGAACATTCCCGAAGCTCGTATTTGTGTTTATATTCTCAACATACTACTTGCACTTCCTTGTTTACTTAATCATCAGCTATCATTACACGAAAAAGCAAAAGAAAGCTGAACTTAACCAGGATGTTTTTGCATTACTAAGACTTTTATTCTATGGATTGTTAATCATCTGGATTGCTTATGTGCTCAATCTATTTGATGAATTTATTCCCTATGTTATAGGTCCGGTATTATATTCTATTGTTGCTTACGTGATTAGCTTCATTGTATTTCGGAAGGGATATATTCAAAAAATTGATCAGACGAAATATAAATCTACACCAGTTTCTGACGAGCAGCTTGAACAGATATTTTCAAAAGTATTCAAGTTTGTTGTTGACGATCAACAATACAAAAATCCCAATCTCACCTTAAAGTTCGTTAGTGATGCGTTACATGTTAGTACGCAGATCATATCGTTGGTTATCAATCAGAAAAGCAAGAAAAACTTTAATAGTTACATCAATTCCTACCGGATAGAGGAATCCAAACGTCTATTCACACTTGAGCAATTTAGAAATCATACCATTGCCTCCATTGCCGATGAGGTTGGTTTCAATAGTATCTCCAGTTTTAATACCGCGTTCAAAAAGCAAACCGGAGAAACTCCTTTGGCTTATAGAACCAAGGTATCAAAATGATCTTTAACTCTTTCGAAATGGTCATTTTGATAGGATTTGCCCCGCTAGCGCTTCACTTTTGAGCAAACAACTATAAAACGTTATGTCAAGAAAAAGAGCTATAATCAAGTGGTCTTTAATCACTTTTGCAGGATTAATACTTTCCATCGTATTGTTCGGGGTCTGGTTTATGAGTCTTCTGCCCGAACCATCAAACCGCGAGAAATCTAAGGCAACTACTCCTTCTCAACTTCCCTATTTAACAGAAAACGTAACGCCTTACCGGGGTAAGATACTAGCGGTGGTAACAAGCACTGATAGCATGGGTAATAGTGGAAAACCAACGGGCTATGAACTGACTGAATTGTCTCGTGCGTATTATGTATTTCTGGCAAATGGATTTGAAGTAGATATCGCCAGTCCGTTGGGGGGCAAACCACCTGTAGTAATTGATGATATGACGCCATTTGATTATACTTTCTTAAATGATTCAATTGCTCAGCGGAAAGTGATCCATAGTATTGCAATAAAAGATGTTGATTCGAAGGCGTATCACGCGGTCTATTTTGCCGGGGGAAAAGGTGCCATGTTTGATTTTCCCGATAACACATACATTCAGTCTATCGCAAGAGAATATTATGAGTCCGGAAAAGTTATCGGTGCGGTTTGCCATGGACCAGCGGCATTGGTAAATGTTACACTAACAAATGGAAAATATCTAATAGCCAATCGAACCATCGGTAGCTTTACGAATGAAGAGGAGTTATTATTAATTCCGGATGCAAAGGAAATATTCCCCTTTTTATTGCAAGATAAGCTGACAGAAAATGGTGCTCGGTTTAGGGAAGGACCTATGTATTTGAATACGGTAACCAAGGACGGCCCTCTCGTGACGGGTCAAAATCCCTGGTCCACATGGGATGTAGCTGAGTCAATGATTGAACGACTCGGTTACACGCCTAAAATTCGCGAAGTCACAACAGAAGAGAATTCGGTTGATATTTTAGGCGTCTACGAAACCCAAGGTTTTGATGAGGCAAAAAAGGCAGTCCATAATTATTGTTCGAACGAAAGTATGTCTATCTCTAGAGGATTTCTTGCTGCACATATCTTCGTGGCGGCTATGCAATTGAAAGCCGTCAAGGTAGTCGATTTGATTCGTTTGCTTTCGTTTAGTAATTCATACTTATGAAATATCTTACTAAAGCCCTGGTTCGTGTCTTCACGAAAGGGAAAAAAATTTATATCAAGCATCGTCTCCCGCTTGGGGGACGATGCGACAGAAGTCAAGTTTAATTAAGGCGTCCTCCGGTTGGGTTTCCCGGGCAAACATACTTTCCGCTACAATTGATCTCAACTGTCAAGTTCCATAATTCGTATCGTCCCCGAGACGAGAGACGATACTTGACACAAAGTGAACTTAATGACTATGAAACACGGGCAAACACAAAAGGCGATTTCAATAATATTTCGTTTGGTATTAGGTTCGATTTGAATTAATAGGTGTCCAGTTTCTATTAGAAAAGAAAAGTTGATGGCCTCTAAATGAATGCTGCCAACACGCAGATTCAATGCGCAAAGGTCGTAAAGAGTTTTGCATCTTGCATATTATCTACAGAGGCGAGTTGGCAAAAAAACTAAAAATACTTTTATACTTCATAATAATTTTTGTATGAAAGTGTAAAAAACCATTAAAAAAATGAAAAAAGTTTCTTGGATTACGATTGGAGTTTTATCAACACTCGTTGGATTATATCCAATAATATATTTTTCAATTGATAGAGCATTTGGACTATTGTCAACAAAGTCAGCAGAGCTTTTAAGTGATAAATTATGGAATATTGCATTTTATGGACACATAGTTTTCGGTGGCCTTGCTTTATTAATTGGATGGTTACAGTTTAGTCAAAAGTTGAGGATAAAGAATATTAATTTACATAGAACAATTGGAAAAACATATGTGATTTCAGTTTTAATAAGTGGAATTTGTGGACTTTTCATTGCATTATATGCCACTGGCGGAATTATCAGTATAACTGGCTTTTTTACGATGGGTATTATTTGGTTAAGCTCAACGATTTTAGGTTTCAAAGCAATAAAAAATGGAGATGTTGAATCACACAAAAAATTTATGATTTTCAGTTATGCTGCTTGCTTCGCTGCAGTAACTTTAAGAATCTGGCTTCCTATATTGATTATCATTATGGGTGAATTTACCGGAGCATACAGAATAGTTTCTTGGTTATGTTGGGTTCCAAATATCATTATTGCATCTTTTATTGTAAGTAAAAAATTGACGCCAAAGCTTAACTGATTTTGAGTAAAACTTAAGAGTATAAAACAAAATTAACGATAAAGCCAGTTGCCATTAGAGTACGTGAAGGAGAATTAAACCCCTCCCTTGGTGGTGTTCTTCACCAACGTGCACACCAAATTTTCTAATTGAGCCACCACTTTATTTTCAATCATTTTCCTTTTCCCATCCTCATCGTTCATCAATTTGTTGGTGAAGAACATCAGCGAATGCGAAAGCCTTAGCCCCATTTGATCCAGTACTTGCAACTATTTTTACAGGTCGATTAGGATAAATCAGGCTAAAAACCGACATTTAGAATATTGGAAAAAAACAATCCATTACTAGACCGAAAGGAATGGAAAATTCAAAAACATTGACATTCGGTTAATAAAAAAAACTGAGTATTTACAAAACCTTAACTAATATGGATAATTTAGGGAACGCGACTTTTGAAAACTACATAGGTCTGCAACAAGGTTTCAGCGAGATGGCCTACCAAATGGTGGCCCATGTGCTTACGCTTGGTTATGCAGTGATGCTGGCCGCACTTTTTTATTTCGTGCTCACTATTAAGTCGGTAGCACCCAGATACCGGATGTCATCCGTACTTTCGGTAGTGGTAATGGTATCGGCTTTCCTGTTGCTATACGCTCAGGCAAACAACTGGACGAGCAGTTTTGCGTTTGATATAGAACGGGGTAAATACTACCTAGGAGCCGGAGCCGATCTGTTTAACAACGGTTACCGTTATCTGAACTGGCTCATCGATGTACCCATGCTGCTTTTTCAGATGTTGTTTGTCGTTTCGCTAACCCGGTCCAGCTTCAGTAGTATCCGCAATCAGTTCTGGTTTTCAGGTGCCGCGATGATCATTACCGGATATATCGGCCAGTTTTACGAAGTTACTGACTTTGTAACGTTTGCCGTCTGGGGAGCGATCTCAACCGTATTTTTTATACATATTCTTTACCTAATGAAGAAGGTAATTAACGAAGGAAAAGAAGGTATTCCTCTTAAGGCGCAGCAAACCTTGAATTCTATTTGGGTTGTATTTCTGATATCTTGGATGTTGTACCCAGGCGCCTACCTGATGCCGCATTTGCTGGGAATCGAAGGAGGATTCTTTAACGAATCCGGGGTCGTTGCCCGCCAGATTACCTATACGATAGCGGACATTTGTTCAAAAGTAATTTACGGAGTACTGTTGACAAATGTAGCCGTGATTCTGAGCAAACACGAAGGGTATAAATCTGAAGCAGAATAAAAGTTCAGATATTTACCAATCAGTATTATCTACAGAAAGTATACTCTACATTAGCCTGTTAATGCTGTGGCAGAAAACTTCTTTGAAATCCTTAAATCAGAAATAGGATCTTTAAGCTACTCCAATCTTCAGATAGATTTTACCGTTGGATAAGGCAGAGGCGTTCGCGGCAAAAGAAAAAAATCCCTCAAGATATTTTTTTCTTTTGCCTCTGCGGAGTCTCCTGCATCGGGCGACTTTGCGGCCTGAATCCCTGGTTCGTGTCTTCACGAAACGGAAAAAATTTTGTGTTAAGCATCGTCTCTCGCTTCGGGGACGATGCGACAGAAGTCAAGTTTAATCGAGGCGTACTTCGGTTGGGTTTC
>ENA-ORBV01001290-ORBV01001290.1-microbial-mat-metagenome-genome-assembly--contig:-NODE-1290-length-56206-cov-5.813305_pt1 | contig 56206 bp, 50 predicted proteins | sample MGYA00237777_ERZ505514 | MGnify/ENA primary metagenome ERZ505514 (study PRJEB26160, sample SAMN06269048) | microbial mat metagenome | isolation source: Oligotrophic lake microbial mat | place... | reverse complement strand
TTTTTCAAGCAGAAGACGGCATACGAGATTCGCCTTAGTCTCGTGGGCTCGGAGATGTGTATAAGAGACAGTGTCTTGTGTGACGCGGGGGTTGTCGCCAGCCTGAATACTTAGGATTGCCTGGAGCATCATCTCTCGCGCAAGGATTTCCTCGCCCGAACGCATGCCCAGCTTATCACCGATGGGCCCGGCGATCGCGTTGGCGACGATCGCGCCGTACATGGTCGCCACCACCGCGATACCAAGCGCGTGCCCCAGCGCGCCGATGTCCGCGGCTAGATAGGGCATCCAAGCCAGTAAACCGATCTCCCGCATACTGAATCCTCGCTGGTCGGCCAGATACTTGGGCAACCAGAATAAGTAGAACCACCACACTGGATCCGAAACGAAACGCGGCAGTAACAAAGACCAGGTATCCCGCAACCCGAGTAACTTGAGCCAAGGTTCCTTGGCCGTCGTTTCCACGACGCGTGGCGCCTGGGGTACGATTACCAGCCAAGCCGCTAACCACACGAACCCCAAAGCTCCCGTCGCCACAAAGGCCATCCGCCAGCCATAGCGAATTGACAACCACGCCACCAGCGGCGGCGCGACGATCGCGCCGGCGGCCGCGCCGCCATTCAGTAACCCATTGACGAACGCTTTCTCCTTCGGTGGGTACCACTCGGAGATGGCACGAAAGCCGGCCATAAAGTTGCCCGGTTCGCCAATACCCAGTAACCCGCGAAAAAACGCCAGGCTCAGCGCGCCACGCGCGAAGCTATGCAGCATATTGGCTGTTGACCACCACAGCATAAAAATGGCGAGCGACTTCCTCGCCCCCCAACGGTCCACCAGAAAGCCCGAGCCGACGTACATCAGCGTATAGGGAATCAGAAAGGCTTGCAGGATATTTGCATACCCGACCGGGCTGATATGCAGTTCCTTCGTCAATACGGGCGCTACAACGGAGAGCACCTGCCGGTCCACGTAGTTAATCACCGACGACAGAAACAGCAAGCCGGCGATGTACCAACGGATGTGGTTCAAGGTAATCTCGCGATCCATTGTCGTAAGTAGGCAAGTTCCGCCAATCCGGCGGCGTCCACCTCCGAGGTGGGGTGCCGGACGCGGGCGTCTGCAATAATGCCTCGCGCTACCAGGTTATGCTTCATCGCCGAAACACCCAATCCTGGTTGTAACTCGAAACGGATCAGTGGCAGTAAGTGTACAAACAACGGCCAGGCCTCCTCCCGGTTACCCGCCTCCAGAAAGTTCCAAAGCCGCACAAACTCTGGAATCATGTCGGAGCCAGGCATCACGCCGCGTGACCCGCGGTCGTACTCTTCGATGAAGAAATTGCCGTTCAATCCGCCAAACAGAGTGACGGGAGGCTTCGACTCGAGGATCTGCGTGAACTTGGCCGAAGTCGGCGGCGCCTCCACCTTCACCAGCGACACCTGCTCAATCTCGCGCGCCATCCGCGCCAGCAAGGGCGCGGGCATCGGCACCTGCGACATCAGCGGCGCATCCTGCACCATGATCGGAATGTTGACGGCTTTGGATATCGCGTCGAAGTAGAACATTAGGCCGTCGGCACCGGGCTTCAGGTAGTAAGGCGGCAAGATCATCAGGCCGTTGGCACCCAGGTCCTGCGCGGTTTTGCTTGCCCGCACGGCCAGGTCCGTCCCGGTGGCGCCGGTGGAGACGATCAGCGGCACGCGGCCGTTCACGCGCGCGGCGATCGCCACCAGCAACGTGCGGCGCTCGTCGTCGCCCAAAGCATAGCCTTCACTGGCATTGCCAAAAAGGCCTAGCCCATGGGCGCCGGCCTCGAGCAGATAGTCCACCAATCGCAGTTGGCTCTCGAGATCGAGCGAACCATCAGGGTGAAACGTGGTCGTAAGAATGGGGAAAATGCCGTGCATCAAGAGTTGTCTTTCGTTTCGCAATCTGAAATTTCAGATCACTTCAGGCTAGCACAACTATTTCCCGCGTAAAGATTTAAAGCGCGCCAGATGCTGCCGGCCTCTTTCCAGGTCCTCGGCGGCCCGGTATAACTGCGCCAAACGGTAGTGGGCCTAGTGAAGCCGTTCAGCAGTCTGCTGATTTTCAAGGACAAGGAGACGGCGACGGCGATTCCCACCCAAGCTGACCTGCTGGGTTCTTATGTCGATCTCGAACTGTTCTATCCATATATCTGCCAAGAGGCCGGAGAGTATGCCGAATACCGGAACAAAACGGCTTACTTATTCCTGGCGGAGGGTATGGACGAGATGCAACTCATTGCGCCTCCCGACTTTCCGCTTGGCGTCTACAAACAAACCCTGGCCGACCTCTATCGCGCCAGCCGGGAGTGGCTTAGGCTTGGATAAGATCCTGAATCACTTGGCCGTGCACGTCGGTTAAGCGACGATCAATGCCGTTGTGCCGATAGAAAAGACGCGTATGGTCCACACCCAGTAAGTGCAGCATCGTCGCGTGGACGTCGTAGCAGTAAGTGGGGTGGTCAATCGCCTTATAGGACCATTCGTCGGTTGCTCCATAAGTCGTTCCGCCCTTGAATCCCCCTCCGGCGAGCCAGGAAGTAAATCCGAACGGATTGTGATCGCGCCCTTTGCTGCCCTGGCTGCATGGCATCCGTCCGAACTCGGTAGTCCAATAGACAATCGTGTCCTCGAGTAGGCCGCGCGCTTTGAGGTCTTTGAGTAAGCCAGCCACGGGACGGTCTAGCGCGGTGCCGAGTTCGCCGTGGTCCTTGGCTAGATTCTCGTGGCTATCCCAGTTCCGCCTCGGAAAGCCGTTGTCCGCGCCGCTCCACACTTGGACAAACCTCACGCCGCGCTCTACCAATCGCCGGGCCACCAGACATCGCTGACCGAGGTCGGCGGTGACGGGTGTATCGAGACCGTACAGATCCCGCGTCGCCTTAGTTTCGCCCGACAAGTCAAGCACGGCGGGGGCGCTCAATTGTAGTCTGGCCGCCATTTCATAGGACGCAATGCGCGCGGCTAGGCGGGTATCACCGGCGTGATGTTCCAGATGCCGTTGGTTGCTCTGCTTCAGTAACTCTAAGCCTGCGCTTTCGCTCTCCGGCGTAACGAACTTGGCGGCTTCGGCGGCGCGCAAGTCATGAATTGGCGTCGGCGTACCTACTCGAATCGTCGTGGCTTGGTGCGCCGCGGGAAGAAAGCCGGCCGCCCAGTTCGCCGGACCGTTGGGCGGCATGCCGCGCGGATCCGGCAGCACCACAAAGTCGGGTAAGTTTTCTGTCTCACTGCCCAAGGCGTAGGAGACCCATCCGCCGGCGCTGGGAAAACCCGGCAGAATAAAGCCCGTATTCTGCATGAAAGTGGCCGGCCCGTGGATGTTACTCTTCGACATCATCGAGCTGACAAAGGCGATGTCATCGACGCAAGTTGCCGTCGCTGGAAACAAGTCACTTACCCATTTGCCACATTGCCCGTGCTGGTTCCAGCCCCAAGGGCTTGGCATCACCACTCCGGGATTACTCTGAAAAAGCTCTACCTTCTCGCCAGGGTCCCATGGTTGTCCGGCTTTGGTATTCAAAAGCGGTTTGTAGTCGAAGGTATCGCACTGGCTGGCAGCCCCGGACATGAAGAGCTGAATCACTCGCTTGGCTTTCGCGCGATGATGCAATCCGCCATTGAACTTCGGCACTCCTTTGGGCGCTCCTTGGGCATCACGCCCGAGTAAGTGGGCCAGAGCAACCCCGCCGAAACCACCGCCTGCCTGCCAAAGAAAAGTGTTTCTGTTCATTGCTTTCCTTCAGTCCACAAAAAGAAATTCGTTGGTATTCAATAATACTCGGCTCATATTGGCCAGTCCATGGGTGCGGGAGTAAGCCGCGAATTCGGTGACCTCGGTGGCCGTGGGCGGGCGTCCCAGTACGAGCCGGAAGGCCGTTGCCACCTGTTCTGAGGGCACTACCTTCGCCAACCCTGCCGCTAAGTGCTCCGCCATTCGCAAAACGAACGAGTTATTCCAAACGGCTAAGGCTTGAATGGCGGTGATGGTGGTGGAGCGTTTCGGCGTCAGGATCGATGGGTCCGGGCAATCGAGGCGTTCCATAAAGGGGTCCGGCACGCTGCGCACAATCAAGCGATAAATACTACGCCGATAGGCCCCAGGGCTATCGGGATCGAAGCGCGCGTAATCGTAAGTGGGCGAATGGTCGTTCTTGAACAAGAACATCTGCACTGAAGGTCCGCCCATCGTGCTGTCCAGCCTGCCAGCCACGGAGAGCATGGCGTCGCGAAGGGCCTCGGCGTCGATTCGCGTGCGATTCATACGCCAGAGAAGCCGGTTCTCCCCGTCCACTTGCGTCGCTGCCGTTCGATGGTCGGAGCGTTGCCGGTAAGTATGGCTGGTAACAATGAGCCGATGTAACTGCTTCATTGACCCGTGGGCGTCATCGCGGAACCAAATGGCCAGCCAATCGAGTAACTCGGGGTGAGTCGGTCGAGTTCCCATGCGGCCGAAGTCGTTGGCGCTATCGACAATCCCCGCCCCGAAGTGATACTGCCAAACGCGATTGACGATGGAACGCCACGTAAGTACATTGTCATGGTGCGTAATCCAGTTGGCCAGGGCGGCGCGGCGAGCGCCCTCATCTTCGGAGGCGGGGAAGTTCGCATCCAGCGAAGATAGGGCGCTGAGGGCTCCGGGCGAGGCTGGGGCACCGGGAGACTGAACACTCCCGCGCATTAGGACTGACACAGGCCGCGGCGTAAGTGCGGGACGGAATGCGCCGGCGCGGTCAAAGTAACTGGCTGCGGCGTACACGGTAGCCGGTTTCGGCAGGGCGCTAAGTTGCGCGTCCAGCGGTAGAAACTCCGCCTTGATTCCCGCAATCGTCGCGTAAGTTTCAGCCCCGACCAATCGGTTGACGAGCTCTTGCTTACTCTTTTGGTCGGCGGCCCGGCGCGCTTCTAGCTTCGCTTTTTCCAACACGTCGGCGGGGGTTTTCGGGGTGCCCATGTGCGTGAGTAATGAGCCCGCGTCCTGGATCGCATCGGTAAGCCTCACAATCTCGTCGCTGGTGGCGAACTCTACTTTGTCGAGCCAAGGCTGGAGGCGAATCTGAATCGTCTGCTTTTGGCGCAAGAGTGCTTGCCGTCGCTGATGAATCACGGAGTCTTCGTCATAAGGCCGGTCGACGCGATCGATACCCGCGAAGACGGTTTGTAAGTTGTAATATTCTTTTTGCGGAATCGGGTCGAACTTATGGTCATGGCAGCGGGCGCAGTGGGCCGTGGTGCTGGTGAAGGTCGACATGGTGGTGGCGACTAAGTCGTCGCGATCCAACACCCGAGTCAGGTTTTTGTCAGAACTCCCTTCGCGTAACTCCTGGTGGCCGACGAAGTCCCAGGGGCCTGCGCCCAGAAACCCAGTGGCTACTAAGGCTTGCGGCTCAGCGGGAAATAGGACATCGCCCGCGAGTTGCTCCTGCACAAAGCGGGAATAAGGCTTGTCTTCATTCAACGAGCGGATCAACCAATCACGGTAAGGCCAAGCGTTGAGACGCGGTTTGTCCTTGTCATAACCATGCGATTCGCCATAGTGGATGACATCCATCCAGTGGCGGGCCCAGCGCTCGCCATAGCGCGGCGAAGACAGCAGTCGGTCGACGAGGCGATCGTAGGCCTGCGGCGCCGGATCGGCTAAGAAGGCGTCGATTTCGGCGGGTGTCGGGGGCAGTCCGTGTAAGTCGAAAGTCAGGCGCCGAATCAACGTTCGGCGATCGGCTTCGGGCGACGGCGTCAGTTTCGCTGCCCTTAGTTTCTCCTGGATGAACGCGTCAATGGACGCCGGCGCTTGGGGCCGAACCAATGGCCGGAGCGACCACCAGACGCTGGCGTCGTCCTTGGCTCCTTCCGCTAACCATTGCCGGATGATGGCTACTTGCTCCGGCCGCAACGCCGGGCCGGACTTCGGCATGCGCGGCCGCTCCCCCTCAATCACCTTCAAGACGGCACTCTGCGCGAGCGCCGAAGCGGTGGTAAGCGGCAACGGTGCGCGCGCGTGGTGACAGCCTTGGCAGCGCTCCGCGACAATCGGCTGCACATCGCGTTCGTAGCTTACCGGCAAGGCGGAGCAGCTGGCGATGGCGATCAGCCCGATACAAAATCTCATCCTTCACTTCTATCATGGCGGAGCGCGCGGGGTGATAATGAGCTCTGTGATGCCGATGCCACTTCGTTTCGCTAGTGCCCTGCTAACGGTAGCCGCCTTCGCCGCGGACCTGCCCTCGCCCGCTCTGTTGGTTCTGAATAAACAGGAAGCGACCCTGGCCATTGTCGACCCCGCCACCGGTAAGGTGACTGGCCGCATCTCCACCGGCCAAGGTCCGCATGAGGTGGCGGTAGACGGACGTACCGCCTACGTCACTAATTACGGTTCTCGCACTCCAGGTAGTTCGCTTTCTATCATTGACTTAGTCGCTCAGAAGGAGCACCGCTTCGATGTCGCGCCTCTGATGCGTCCGCATGGGATCGCCGTTTCGGCGGGTAAGATCTGGTTTACGGCGGAGGGCAGTAAGTTGATTGCCCGCTACGATCCGGCCACTTCTAAGTTGGACGCGATGTTAGGTACCGGGCAGAATTCCACCCACATGATGGAAGTAAGCAAAGATGGCCGCGAAATGTATACTGCGAATATTTCCTCCAATAGTATCTCGATCTTCACCGATCCTCCCGCCTTTACTCAGACGGTGGTGGCGGTGGGCAAAGGTCCCGAAGGCTTTGATCTTTCGGCGGACGGCAAGGAATTATGGTGCGCCAATTCTCAAGACGGCACGGTGTCGATTATCGACCTAAAATTCAAACAACTTACCGAGACCTTCGATGTCGGCACCAAGCGATCGAACCGCCTCAAGCTCACTCTCGACCGTAAGTATGCGCTCATCTCGGATCTCGCGGGCGGGGAACTCGTCGTGGTGGACGTGGCTTCCCGCAAGGTGTTGAAGCGCGTGGCGGTCGGGAAGGCCCCCGAGGGTATTCTGATGGATCCCAGTGGATCGCGGGTCTTCGTGGCCGTGTCCGGCGACAACCACGTCGCGATCTTCGATCTGAGCACACTTACGGTCACCGGTAAGATCGAAACCGGCACGGGCCCGGACGGTATGGCCTGGATTCGCTAAGTTACTCGGCCGGAGGAGCACCCAGCGGACTCGTCGGACAACCTTCGGTAATTACCGTGTAACTGATGCCGCTGATTTTCCAGCCGCTGGCGGTCTTTACTAAGTCCACCGCGTCGATGCCGCAGTGGGTGCGTTGGCCGTCGCGATAAAAGTCATAGGGCGCCCAGAGGGTCGCCATGCGGCCATCCACCCGAACCTCAGGCTTCCACATGCGCTCCAGGATCTTGCCCTTGATGGTGGGCAGCCGCTCCGCGAATTGGGCAAGCGTGCTGGAGGCACCGGGTTCTCCGGTTGGGCGGACGACAAAGACTCGTCCTTCCGGAATGGTGATTGCCGAAGCGGCCACGCCGTCGTGTGCGGCCATGGCATCGAACAGCTTCTGGACGGTCGCGACGACCTGCGGTTCTTCCGGACTAACGGCGAGGAGAACGAGGAGCAGCCACATGTTGGCGATTGTAACAGGTGGCGGGAACCAGTCGAAGTCGAATCGACCAACGCGCCGTTGAGGACGTTCATCGGTTTTGAAGACCGAGCCTACCACCGGGTAAGATTGGCTCCCAAATCGAGTTTAGCAGGGCTAAGGGGGCGCAATGAACTGCGTAACTGGGGCCGGGTACCGTGGTTAACTTCTACCCTCTCTCGTGAAAGAAAAAGCCCTCCGCCATCGCTGGCGAAAGGCTTTTCCTGGAGATAAGATAACGACTTACTCGACCGCGGGTAAAGAGCCGGAGAGGTAGATCCCCTGCCATTCACCGCGGCCACGGCCGCCTAAGTTGCGCATGACGCGGAACGCCACAGGGTCGCCGGTTTTGAGCGAGCTTTGTACCTTTCGGACGTCGTCGATCGTGTAAACCGGGGTGCGATTGATGGAGACGATGACGTCGTTGGGTTGGACGCCGATCTGCTCGGCGAAGCTTTCCGTTTCCACCTTAGACACGCGGACGCCGCGTTTGTCGTCGAGGTTCATCTCGGCGCGGTCGGTTTCCGGGATGGCGACGATGCCGACGCCGAACTTGGCGGTGGAAGTAGAGGACACCGTAGTGGGCTCGTCTGTCAATTCTCGGCCTCCGGCAACGCGTAAGTCTTTGGCGTAGACTTTGAGCCGGTCTTCGATGGTGATACTGAAGGTCATCCGCTTAGGATCGCCCTTGGCGTCCATGCGCTCGCCTTCCACCTTCGCGGTCGAGCCAACGGAAGCTTCCGAGACGCGTGACATCAGGTCGTCGCCATCTTTGAAGGGCTTGCCGTTCATCGACAGTAGAATGTCTTCCTTGCGGATACCGGCCTTCTCGGCCGGACCACCCGGTTCCACTGAGTCGACAATGACGCCACCGGTGAGGCCGAGGGCCTTAAAGGTTTCGGTCTTGGTCTGTTTCGCAAAACGGATGCCGACCGAACCGCGGACGACACGGCCATGCTCGATGATGGAGTTGTACACCTTGGCCGCCATGTTGACGGGCAGGGCGAAGCCGATGCCATTGTAAGTGCCGGTTTCGGTGGCGATCATGGTATTGATGCCGATCACTTCGCCGTTGCGATTCAGCAGCGGCCCGCCGGAGTTGCCGGGGTTAATGGCGGCGTCGGTCTGGATAAAGCGCTGAAACATCTGGGCGCCGTTGATATCGCGGCCCTTGGCGCTGACGATGCCCACGGTGACCGAGGTTTCGAGGCCAAACGGAGCGCCGATGGCGACGGCCCAGTCGCCCACTTGCACGCCGTCGGAGTTGGCGATGCGGATGGGTTCAAGCGGCTTGCCGGTGGAGATTTTCAGCACGGCGATGTCGGTCTCTTTGTCGGTGCCGATCACCTTGGCTTTGAATTCGGTGTCCTGGTTGGGGAACTTGACGAAGATATGGTCGGCCTTGTTCACCACATGGTCGTTGGTGATGATGTAACCGGCGCGGTCGACGACAAAGCCCGAACCCGAGCCTTGGCGCTTCGACGGGGGCGGCATCGGCATGCCCTGGCCGCCGCCACCCTGGCCGAAGAAGCGGCGCAGCATGTCCATCTGATCCTCGTCGCCTTCCTCCGCATCGGGGGCCGGAGCATTGCGCGGCATACGGCGCGAAGTGGTGGTAGCCTTCGGCGTATAGTCGGTGCGAATGTAGACCACGGAGGGCTCTACGCGTTTGGCGAGTTCGGTGAACTCGTTGGCGACCTTGGTGGCCGGGGGGATTACCAGCGGGGTAGCGTCGGGCGCGGCTTGGGTTTCCTTAGCCGCTACCGAAGTGCTAACCATCGTGCCGATCAGCACCGCTACGGAGAGCGTGAAGACCAGTAAACTGGTGGAAAAGATTTTCTGTTGCTTCAACTTGGCAAACATGTTGGTGCAAACTCCTCAATATACTAAGTGACTGAATAAACGCCGATTCGACACCGGCAAAAAGCTCATGAACTCAACCGGGCTCGCTTTAGTGGATGTTTCCCAAGCCAGGATAGTTTCAATTCCACGACCAGGATGCCGGCCAAAATGAAGGCGGCGCCCGCGGCGGCGCGCGGAGGAATCTTTTCCCCGGCCCAAGCCCAGGCGAAAAGGCAAGCAAATACGGGTTCCAAAGCGAACAACAAGGCCGCCCTAGTGGCCGGCACCGTCTGCTGCGCCCAGCTTTGCAGGCCAATGGCAATGGCCGTCGCAAAGACTCCCGTCAATATTATGGCGAAAACGACGCCCGAAGACCAGACAATCCGTGGCGTCTCAAAAAGCAGGCAAGCTATCGCCAAAGCTAAGGCGCAAACCGTTAACTGCAGTAAGGTAGACACCTGTGGGTCGCCGGCGCGGGCGGCTTCGCCGGTCACCATGATGTGCCCGGCAAACACCACGGCACAGCCGATGGTGAGCGCGTCGCCGAGACTCGGTGCCTGCCACAGATCCTGATTCATCGTCATTAAAGCCATCCCGAACGTCGCCAGCCCGATCCCCATCCACTCTCGCGGTCGAGGGCCTATCCGATTGACGAGTGAACTTAGCAAAGGTACCAACACAATGTAGAGCCCCGTGAGAAAAGCGCTCTTCGAGATGGTCGTCAGCCGCAGACCGGCCGTTTGGAGCGCCATGCCCGCCATCAGCAGCCCTCCGCCCGCCGCGCACCAGCGCAACTGCGACGCTGGATAGCGGTACCGGAGCAGCCGCGGCGACAGGACCAAGGCGAAGGCGACCGCCGCCAGGGAGAAGCGCAGCGTGAGGAACAGCAGCGTCGACACCTGGCTGAGCGCCTCCTTCACCACGACAAACGAGATTCCCCAAATGACGGTGGAGGCGACCAGCGCCCATTCGCCGCGGGTCATGAAGGGTTCTGCAGCAGGTGGGCCAGCGTTAACAGGACCCGGCGCAGCGCCAAGTCGCGATTCTCGGGATGGAACCACTCGCCGGGGGTGTGGGCACCGCCGCCTTGGCCCCCAGCGCCGATGGAGACGGCTGGGAGCCCGAGCGAAAGCGGGATATTGGCATCGGTGGAGGCGCAATCCGGCAGGGAACGAATGCCAAGGAAATTATCGACGGCGTGCAGAGCGCCGAGCAAGGCCGAATCGGCGGACAGGGCGCCGCCAGGGCGGAAGCCGATTTCGCGCAGTTTGGCCGTGACGCGGGGCGGCTTACCGGGAAAGGGCGGAATGCGGCTATTTTCGATTTCGAGGGCGCGTTCGACGCAATCGGTTAGCATTTCGGCGAGCTCGTCGAGGCGGTGCGTGCTTTCCGAGCGCAAGTCGAGTTTGGCGCGGGCCTCGGTGGGGATGGAGTTGATGGAGGCGCCGCCTTCGATGATGCCGAAGTTGAAGCTGGCGCGGGGCTCGCCGGTGGTAAAAAGGGCGGCGAAACTGGCGACGACTTGGGAGAGCGCGTGAATGGGGTTGGCGACGCCGAAATCGGCCCAGGAGTGGCCGCCGGGGCCGGTGAGTACGATCTCAAAGCGGCGGGAGCCCAGGGCTTTGCTGGTGATGTGGGCGGCGCCGGGGCCGTCGAGGACCAGGAAGGTTTCGAGGCGTGTGGCCAGCGACGATTGACGGCAGAGGTAGCGCATGCCGCTCAGGTTGCCTTCTCCTTCTTCGCCGACGTTGGCGCAGAGCACGATGCGGGCGCCGCCCAGATGGTCGATGGGTTCGTCGCGCAGGGCGCGGGCGAGCGCGAGCAAACCGGTGAGCCCGGCGCCATTGTCGGCGACGCCGGGGCCATAGAACTTGCCGTCGGGCCCGATGCGGATGTCGTCGTTTTGGCGGGGGGCGAGCACGGTGTCGAGGTGAGCGGTGACGGCGATCAGGTTCTGGCCGCCGGGGTCGCCATAGGGGAAGCAGATGACGTTGCCGGCCCGGTCAAGCTTGGCGTCGGCGCCCATGCCGCGGAATTGTTCCAGCATCCAGGCGGCGCGTTTTTGCTCGAAGAAGGTCGGCGCGGGGATACGACAGAGTTCGAGGTGCTGGGCGTTGATCCAGGCGCGTTCGCGCGCGAAGAAGCGGAGGGCTTGGCGAAGTCCGTCGGCCGAGGCGAGGTCGGCGGTGAGGGGCGAGGTGCGGCGGAGTAGAGCCACCTCTTTAGTGTACTCAGGTTCGGAGCGAAGTGACGAAACGAACCGGGAAGTGATTGATTTCATTGACGGGGGATTCGAGACCGGGCAGGGGGCCGGTCCCTCGATTTGAGCTGGCTTTAGTTTAGCAGGCGCGGGGAAGGAAATTGGCGTAAGTGTTTGATTGGATTGGGGGAAAGGCTTGTGATTTAGAGGCCCAGGTCAGCCAGGGTGATGGCGAAGGCGTATTGGGGGAGTTCGAGGGTGGGGACGAGGTGCAGTCCGGTGGCGTCGTAAGTATAGAACTGCTTCTCAATGGGTTCGATTAGCCAAATGTGCGCGATACCCCAGTTGCGGTATTCGGCGAACTTCTTTAAGGTCTCGGTGAGGCGATCGTCGGGCAAGGCGATTTCGATGGCGACGAGTGGGGGCGTTTGCGGGACGGGCTCCTTGGGTTCCTGGCCCGCGAAGACGGCGACATCGGGGATGCGGTACAGGTGCTCCTGGCGTACCGCCAGGCGAACTTCGGTCGCAATAAATAACGGATATCGCTTGATCAAGGTGCCAAAAAGGATGCAAAGGAGTGCTTGCACTTTGTTATGCAGATAAGTAGGCATGCCGCGTTCGACTAACTCCCCTTCCACGTATTCGCGATCGAGTCCATCGAAGGACATTGCGAGATATTCCGCCGGTGCGATGAGCGCCAGAGTCGCCATAGCGTTATCTTACTCCATCTCACTCCGAAGGCGCTTATGCGGCGGCGCTGGTGCGGCGTTGGCGGTCGGCGGTGTAGAGGCGGCGGAAGATGGGGTCGGCGATGCGGTTGGCTTCGTCGGCGGAGTCGAACAGGGGCAGCGGGCGTTCTTTGCGCGGACGAAGGCGGAGGGGGGCGACCCGGAACTCGAGGTCGGTGACGAGGTGGGGCCCAATCAGCGTGGCGAGTTTGCGCAGGATGTCGGGGGTGATGGCGGTGAGTTGCTTGCGCCAAATGGCGTCTTCCACTTCGATGACGAGCGTCCGGCGGACCAGGCCCGCGTATTGGCTATGGCCGGCGATAATCTTGCCCACGGCGAGGGGCCAGACCTCGCGGGTGAGGTCCTCCACGGGGAGGGAATCGTATTTCATTTTGGCCAGCAGCCGGGTGACTCGTTCCATAGCAAAAGGGCGAGGGACAGAAAGCCTTTCAAAAAACAATGTGCTGTGGGGGACCCCCAAATGAGGGCATTCAGCGGCAAGTTCGGGGGGAAGAACCGCTCCAGGAGTGTAGCATGTAGGGGATGAACTGCAAGCTGATTTTGGCCTCCGCCTCCCCCCGCCGAAGGGAACTCCTTGATAACGCCGGAATTGTTTTTTTCGTGCGCGTGGTCGCAGTGGATGAAAGAAGAGGCGAAGGTGAAACAGCAGTTGGATATGTCCGCCGATTGGCGGAAGCGAAGGCGCTGGCCGTGGCTCGCGAGGACGAATCGGAATGGGTATTGGGGGCCGATACTACGGTGACGGTGGCGGGACACGTTCTCGAAAAGCCTTTAGATGCAACAGATGCGGCGCGAATGTTGAAATTGCTCGCCGGGAAGTGGCACGAAGTGATTACCGGGATCTGCCTGGCGGGCCCAAACGGGCAAGTGGTGGTAGACCATGCCGTGACCCGTGTGAAGTTCGTCGCGTTGAGCGCAAAGGAGATCGCCGATTACGTGGCCACCGGCGAGCCCTTCGACAAGGCGGGAGCCTACGGGATCCAAGGCCGGGCGTCCTGCTTTGCGGAGCGGATTGAGGGGTGCTACTTCAACGTGGTGGGGTTGCCAGTTTCGCTGGTGGCGAGACATCTGCGGGTACTGCTACCCGCCTAAGGGGGGAAAGCGCTAGATTGGAGTCATGAGGAAGCAAGTGGTCGAACTGATTGCAGCCTTCGAGTCTTTACCCCTCTCGGACCAGCAACCCTTCATCAGTGAGCTCGGGCGTCGCCTCGACCGACAAGAGTTATCCAACGCTTTCGAGCAGGCCTTACCCATCATTGCTCATGCGATTGGTGTTTTTGGCGACGAATCGAAAGCCGCCCATTGGCTCACCACGCCTTTATTGATCTTCGAGAATCGATCCCCGGCGGCCCTGATCCAAGAGCCGGGAGGACGGGAGAGGGTGGAGGCGACACTCGGCCGGATTGAACACAATCTCCCATCCTAATGGCCGTCCTGATGGTGTTTCTCAACGCGAATAAGGATGATTGCGCAGCATCGTAAAAGCCCGGTAGATCTGCTCGGCGAGGATGGCGCGAGCGAGCTCGTGGGTGAAGGTCATCGAAGAGAGCGAAAGGAGTAGGTCGGCGCGGGTGCGCTGGTCGTCGGTGAGGCCGTCGTGGGCGCCGATCAAAAATACCAGGTCGCGGCCGTGTTGCTCGTGTTGGGCGAAAATTTGGGCGAATTGGGCAGAGTCCAGCGGTTTGCCAGCGGGGTCGAGGAAGATTTTGCGGGCGGTGGGGTGTTTGGCGAAGAGGTCGAAGCGGGCGGGGTCGATTTCGCGCATTTCGCAGGGGGTGAAGCGGGTGGTGCGTTTGACGAATTCGGCGGCGAAGGCGTTCAGGCTGGCATCGCGGGGTTTGCCGATGAAGTAAAGAAAGACTTTCATGCTATTCCTCCCATGGTAATTGCAGTAAGCTCAAGGATTGCCACCTGTGGAAAATCATACTCTCGAGATCCGCCTGGGCGATGGCGAACGCAGAACCCTGCCGCTGGAGCAGAATCAGTACTCCTTGGGCCGGGCGGCGACCAACGACCTGAGCTTTCCGGACGATATCGGCCTCTCGCGCCAGCATGTGGTGATCGAGCGGTCCGGCACCGCTAGCGGCTGGTGCGTGCGGGACCTGGGCAGTAAGAACGGCACGCTGCTGAATGGGCAACCGCTCAAAGGGTCGATGAGCTTGCATCCGGGCGATCTGATCACCTGCGGGCAACTGTCCATGGCTTTTTCGCCGCCGCAGGACCGGACGGTGGTCTTTTCGGCGAGCGGGCAGGCGCCGCAGGGCACCATCTTTACCTCCCTGGCCGGGGCCTTGTCGACGGCCGCTTCACCGGGCGGCCTGGCGCGTCAGGTGGATGCGCTGGTACGGGCTGGGCAAGAGCTATCGGGCCATCGGCCGCTGAAAGAATTGTTCGCGATGATCCTGAATCTGGCGCTGGACGCGGTGGAAGCGTCGCGCGGCGTGCTGATGACCTGGGAGGGGACGCGGTTGGTGGTGCAGGCGGCGCGAGGCGATCACTTCGAGATCTCCACTTTTGTCCGCAACCAGGTGATGGACGAGCGGAAGAGTTTGCTGGTGCCCGATACGCTGCTCGATTCGGCGTTGCGCGAGCAACAAAGTATTGTGCAGCAGCAGATCCGGTCGCTGTTGGCGGTGCCGTTGCAGACTTCGGACCGGGTGATTGGGTTACTGTATGTGGATGGGTCCGGCTTTGTGCGGCCATTTACGACCGAGGACCTGAGTTTACTGACAGTGCTGGCCAATATCGCGGCGATTCGGATTGAGCAGGCGCGCTTACTCGAAGTGGAAATTATGGAAGCCACTTTACTGCGCGACATGGAGCAGGCGGCCGAGTTACAAAGGAAGTTACTGCCCGGAACGGCGCCGGACGTGGTGGGCTATGTGCTCGAAGGTTATAACTTACCCTGCCGGACGGTGGGCGGCGATTATTACGACTTTGTGCCTTATTCGGACGGACGGCTGGCCATTCTGGTGGGCGATGTTTCGGGGAAGGGCATGCCGGCGGCGCTGCTGATGTCGTCGTTGCAAACGGCGGTGCACTTACTGGCGGAAGATTCGCCGGCGCCCCTGGCGATGGTGAACCGGCTGAATCGTTTGTTGTGCGCGAAGAAACTCGGCAACCGGTTTATTACTTTCTTCTTCGGCGTGTTGGATCCGGTAACCGGGGTGCTTGAGTATGTGAACGCGGGCCACAATCCACCGCTGCTGCTGCGGGCGGACGGAAGCGTCGAAGAGTTGGCGGCCACGGGCCTGATTTTGGGCATCATTCCGCTGGCCGTCTACGCGAGTGCCTCCACCGAAATGGGGCTCGGCGACCGGCTGGTGCTCTTTAGCGACGGCATTACGGAAGCCGCGCCGCCCCACGATTTGGACAATGAATACGGCGAACTTCGGCTGACCGAGTTGGCCCGCCGCCGGACTCCGATGGATGAGATCTCGGCGAGCGTGCTGGCTTGGTGCGCCGGCGAGACGACCGACGACCTCACCCTGGTGATTATAGATCGCCTATGATACCCTGCGGGCTTATGCGCGCGCTATTTTTCTTACTGTGGAGCTTGCCCATGCTGGCCGCCAATCCTTACTCCGTTTTCCGCGGACTCACCGACGGCATCGAGACCGTCACCTTAAAAGACGATGTGCGTCACCAGGAAGTGAAGATCGTTCCCAGCCTCGGGAATAACTCTTATTCCTATCTGGTGAATGGGCACGAGGTCTTCTGGTCACCCTATAAGTCGCTGGCGGAGTTTAAGGCCAAGCCGGCGAACTTGGGCAATCCGTTTTTGGCGCCGTGGGCGAACCGCATCGATGGGCTGACTTACTCGGCCAATGGGAAGCAATATCATTTGAATCCGGATTTGGGAAGTTTCCGTTCCGACGGCTTTAAGCAGCCGATCCATGGCCTGGTGATGTATGCGCCGTGGAAAGTTGTGCGGGCGGAGGCGAATGGGCAGGCGGCTTGGGTCACCAGCCGGCTTGAGTTCTGGCGAGAGCCGGCGTGGATGGCGCAGTTTCCTTTTGCGCATAACTTGGAGATGACTTACCGGTTGTCGAACGGCGAACTCGAAGTCATCACCACGGTGGAGAACTTATCGACGCAAGCAATGCCACTGTCGCTGGGGTATCACCCGTACTTTCAAGTGCACGATGCGCCGCGTGACGCCTGGCAAGTCCACTTACCGGTGAAGAGTAAGGTGACCTTAGGGCCGACCTTAACGCCGACCGGAGAAAAGACGGCGATGACCGCTTCGGGGCCGTTGGGATTGCAAGGCGTGACGCTCGACGATGTTTACACCGATTTAACGGCGGACGCCAAGGGGACGGCCGAGTTTTGGGTGAAGGGCAAGCAGCAGCAGGTGAGCGTGATTTACGGGCCTAAGTATCCGGTAGCGGTGGTGTATGCGCCGCCGGGAAGAAATTTTATTTGTTTTGAACCCATGACCGGGGTGACGAACGTCTTTAATCTAGGAGCCCAGGGGAAATTTCCCTTGCAGAGTGTGCCGGCGAGTGGCAGTTGGCAGGAGAGCTTTTGGATTCGCCCGGCTGGATTTTAGGGTCGCCTACCAAAGTTCACACTTGGGGCGCTACACCCCTCGAAAATCGGGGTTTTCCTAAACCAAGGCCAGAAATTGGCCGATATATCCACAGAGACTAGGGTCTAGGAGACGCCGCTTGATTTACCACCTTCTGTTGGCGACGTTACTCTTGGCCGGTATGCTTTCGGCGCAGATTGAGTTGCCGCGCGAATTTTCTGCGCCTCCGGGGAATGGTTTGGCCCGCGTGAAGACGAAAGCGGCCGTCTCACGTCCCTTGTGGATTTCTCTCGCCGGTAAACGCGTGTTGGGCAATCGGGCCCATGTGGTGGTGCAGGTGCCGGACCGTGCGCAAACGCCGGTCGGCTTGCGCTTACTGGAACCCTTGGGCGAAGGCTTCTATGTGGCGGGGCTCGACCTTACTTCTGCGCTGGGTGTCGAAATGCTCGCGGGCCGGAAGAGTGCGGGCGGGCTCAGCGGCGTGATCGCGATCGAGCCCGAGGACAAGCTCGATGGCGCGTTTCTGGCGACCGACGCCACTTTGAATCGCCTGCCGGCCTGGGCCTCCGATGAGAGCAATGGTGAGACGGTGCGGGCGGAGATCATGCTTTCGTATCACGCCGATGTCGATGTCGACGAAGCGCGCCGGGAGTTGCGGGCCCTGGGGGTGAGCATCCTCGAGGATTCGCCCTACTTTCAGCATTTCGAAGTGCGGGTGACGCCGGCGCAGTTGCGGCAGTTGAGCCAAGCTGATTGGGTGCAGTTTCTGGAGCCGTCGCCGCCCCCGCCGCAGACCAAGGACAACGCGATTTCGGCGCGGGTGATCGGCGACGACAAACTGCATTCGGACCCTTTTTCGCTCACCGGTAAGGACGTCAACATCGGCATCTTCGATGGCGGGATTGTGGCGGCGCATACCGAGTTCGTCGACCGCTTGACGAATGTCGACCGCGGCACGGTGAGTTCCCATGCGACGCACGTGGCGGGAACGATGGTGGCAGCGGGCAACGACCCGAAGCTGAAGGGGATGGCACCGGCGGCGAAGCTGTTTAGTTGGAGCTTTCAGAATGTGCCCGCTAAAATGGAGCGCGGCATCACCGACCAGGGCATTGCGGTGGCGAATAATTCGTGGGGCGACGCGATTTCTGAGGCGGGTGGCACCTGTGGCCGCTACGGCACTTACGGCACGGCCGAGCGCGACTATGACCGGTTGGTGCGCGATAAGAATCTGACGATTGCCTTCGCGGCGGGCAATGATCGCGACTGGACCGACTGTACGATTCTGCCGCGGGCCGGCTTTTACACGATTGGGCGGCCGTCGACGGCGAAAAATATCATCACGGTGGGGGCGGTGGAAGAAAAGCTGGCCGCGGCCGATTTTTCGAGCGCCGGGCCTATGCGCGACAGCCGGATCAAGCCAGATATTGTGGCGATGGGCGTGAATGTTGTTTCGACCTTCCAGACCAACCGGTCGCAGCCGTTGAGTGGGACCTCGATGTCGACGCCCGCGATCACCGGGACGGCGGCCTTGATGGTGGAGCGCTTCAAGACGAAGAATGAGGGCAATCTGCCGAAGGCCGCCCTCATCAAGGCGGCGCTGCTGAATACGGCGCGCGACTTGGGCAACATCGGGCCAGACTATGTCTATGGCTATGGGCTGGCGAACGCCCCGGAGGCAGTGAAGGCGCTCGATGAGCAGAGCTACGCCATCGATCAGGTGACGGCCGGCGCGACAAAGCTTCATCCGATTGAGGTGCCCGCCAATAGCCCCGCGCTGCGCGTGATGCTGGTCTACTCCGATGCCGATGCTGTGCTGACTACGGCTTCGGTGATTACGAATCACTTGGAACTGGTGCTAACTTCGCCCGACGGGGCCAGCAAGAAGTTGCCCCTGCGGTTGACCCCAACGAACCCGGTGGCCACGGCGGTGGAGCGTGCCGACGACCGCGACAACGTGAAACAGGTGGTGGTGGCGAATCCAGCGGCGGGTAGTTGGAAGGCCGAAGTCCGCGGGGCTGAAGTGCGCACCGATTCGCAAGAGTACGTCATCACCTGGAACTTGGCAGAGAACCCCGTGCCGCCGTGCAGCTTTACGCTCTCGCCGAAGTCGCAGGTGGTGACCGAGAAGGCCGATTTCGCGCTGCTCACCGTCACTACCGGCAATCATTGCGACGGTTGGACGGCCGAGGATCTGCCCGTCTGGGCGAGGATTACTGGCCCCAGCATGCGGCAGGGGACTGACCTGGTGAAGCTGGCCGTTTCCGCCAACGACAGCGAAGCGCCGCGCGTGGCCAAGATCCGCGTCGGCGACCGGACCATCAAGGTGGTGCAAAGCTTCCGCTGCCGTCCCATTGAAATCACGCCTGGGCTTACCGTGGAGGGCGACCTCAGTGACCGGGACTGCTTTTTCGACAAAGCCGTCAATGCCTATTCGAAGCTCTATACTTTCGAGGCCAAACAGGGGCAGGCGGTGAACATTGTGCTGCGTTCGCTGGACGTCGACACCTACCTGGTGCTGCTGGCGCCCAATGGCAGTATCTACGCCACCGATGACGATGGCTTCGAACCTTTCGGCACCGATTCCCGTTTACCGTCGCGGTCCGGCAATCTGACGCTGCCCGTCGCCGGCAAGTACACGATTATAGCCACCACGTTCGACCCCGAAGAGGCGGGTGCCTTTACGGTGCGCCTCGAATTCGCCAACGTCGCTGGCACGCGCCCGATTGACCCGGCGAAGATCATGGGCTGCCCGGCTACCGTGTCGGGCACACTCAGCGACGGTTCTTCGCGGCTCGGCCGGCGGGGCGATCTTTACCCCACCGAGGTCTACCAATTTCCGGGCCGGATCGGGCAGGAGGTGACGGTGGAAGTGTCGAGCGCCACCGTCGACACGTTCGTTTACCTGCTCAGCCCCAGCGGGGCAGTGGTCGGAACCGGGACGGATACCGATGGCAGTGGCAAGGCGCGCGTCTCGGCCGTGTTGCGCGACGCGGGGACCTTCAGTGTGGAGGTGAGCTCGTTCTCGCCCTTCGCCCGCGGCGATTTCACCCTGAAGGTGGAAGGCTGCACGCGTCCCTAAATCGGACAGTGTGCGGCACTGGTGCGCCTGAGGGATGAAACTTTCTCCATAGTCTGGTAAGCTTACCTAAATTGGGTCTGATTTTCTGCTCATAAGGAGATAGTCTATGTTGCTTCCAGCTCTGCGTAGAGCCACGGTTAACGCTTTGGCCGTGCTCACGTTTGCTCTCGCTGCCTTTGCTCAGTCCGATAATGCCACAATTAGCGGCATCGTCAAGGATCCGAGCGGCGCGGCGGTCACAAACGCTAAGGTTAGTCTGCGTAACGAAAACACGGCGTTCGAACGCCAAGCCACTACTAATAATGACGGTTTTTACACCGTCACCAATATTGCCCCCGGCTATTACACGGTTACCGTGGAAGCCACGGGCTTTAAGAAAACTTCCACCACCCGCAACAAGCTCGATGCCGGTGTGCCGATCGCGGTCAATATCGACCTGTCGCTCGGCCAGTTGAGCGATACGGTTACCGTCGAGGCCAGTGCGGCTCAGGTGAACACCGAGTCCGCCACGGTCGGCAAGACCGTCGAGCAGGCGCAAATTCAGAACCTGACCTTGAATGGCCGCAACCCGCTGTTCGCGGCGCTCTTGCGTCCGGGTGTCCGCGGTGGAGCCCTGTCGGGTTTCAGCTTCGGCCTTTCGAGCGGTGGCTTCACCATCAACGGTGGCCGTTCGCAGGATTCGTTGATCACCGTCGACGGCGCGGTGGCGATCCGAACGCGCGCCAACGGCACGTCGATCGGCACGGCCGACGCCGACACTGTGCAAGAGGTCCAGATTCTGGCCGCCAATTACTCGGCCGAGTACGGCCGTTCTGGCAACGGGCAGATCCGTATTGTTACCCGCTCCGGCCAGAAGGATTTCCACGGCACGGGGTATGAGTTTTTCCGTAACAGCCAGTTGGACGCCAATAGCTGGACGCGCAACCGGTCGCCGCTCACCAACTTCACGGCGCCTTTCCGCTTTAACCAGTTCGGCTATAACCTCTCGGGCCCGGTGACGATTCCGGGAGTCTTCAACAAACAGCGGGAGAAGCTCTTCTTCCTGTTCGCACAGGAATGGGTGCGCTTCCGCCAGGACGTGAACAACGGCGGCCAGCGCGTGCCTACCGCGGCGATGCGCAACGGAGACTTTAGCGAACTGCTCGGCAGCAACCTCTTCTACGGTGCTCCGCGGGTGATCAACGATCCGCAAACCGGCACGCCCTTCCCGAATAACGTCATTCCCCCGAACCGCCAGAGCCCTAATGGCATGGCGTTCCTGCGGGCCTATCCGGCACCGAACGGCATCTTCCCGGGCAACGCCAACTTTTTCCAGGTGCGCCCCCAGCCGCAGAACCAGCGCAAGGACACCATCTCGATTGACTACAATCCCACGTCGAACCAAGTGGTTCGCTTCCGCCACTCGAACTTCGCCTTCGACGTGGCGAACGGCTTCGCCAGCGGCTTCGACTTCGCGCCCGCAGCTTTAGATCGTCCGAACAAGACCGGCAGCCTATCCCACGTCTGGACGCTGAGCCCGACCCTGATTAACGAAGCGATGATCACCGCGTCGAATGACCGTGTGACGATAGCCGTCCAGCGTCAAGGCCGCTTTCAGCGCTCGGTGAACAACATCACCTACCCCTATCTCTTCAGCGATCCCAAGGAAATTCCGGACAAGATTCCTACCGTCGTCATTCCGAACACCGGCACCATCGACGGCGGTCCTTACCCTGCCAGTTCCGCTGGCCCCGTCTACACGTTTTCGAACAACATGACCAAGATCGCGGGCAATCATACCTTCAAATTTGGCGTGATGTTCGAGCGTTCCGGCCAAAACGACTTTGACCAGATCAACGTCGCCGGTGTCCCCGGCGGCACCAACAACCAGAACGGCCGGTTCGAGTTCAACGACGTACGTCCGGGCGGCGCGCCCGGCACGGGCACCGGCCTCACCAACGCCGCGTTGGGCCTGTTCTCCACCTACGCCGAAATCGGCACGCGCAGCTTCACCCCGTATCGGAGCAACATGGTCGAATTCTTCGGGCAGGACAGCTGGCGCGTCAGCCAGAAGCTGAAGCTGGAACTGGGCTTCCGTGGCACCTGGCAGCAAGGCTATTACAAGTCCCTCTGGGGCAACATGGCCTACTTTAGCCCTAAGAACTACGACGCCGCGCAGGCCGCGGTGTTGGATCGCGCCACCGGTAATGTCTTGAGCGGCAACCGCTTCAACGGCGTCCGGATTCCGGGTACGGGCGTTCCCGACGCTGGCAAGGGTCGCGTTCCGGCCCTCGACTCTGGTCTCTTCAATAACTTGTTCGACGGGGGAAATGGCTTCCCCGCGGCCAGTCAGATGAACTTTATGCCGCGCTTGGGCCTCGCCTACACGCTGACGCCGAAGCAAGTCATCCGCGTCGGCTTCGGTGGCTTCGTTTCGCGCCCCGGCGTCTACGATAGCGTCTTCCTCGGCGGCAACCCGCCCTTCCAGCCGATGGCTTCGGTGACCAACGGCAATGTTGACCAGCCGGGCGGCGCCACGCGCGTGAACTTCCCGCAGTTCTTCATGACCATCGACCCCGCCTACAAGATCCCGCTCTCCTATCAGTGGAACGCCACCTATCAGCGCGAGATCGGCTACGGCACGACGATGGAATTGGGCTACGTCGGCACCGTCGGCAATTTCCTGGCTCGCGAACGCGACCTGAACCAGTTGCCCACCGGCACCACGTTCCGGCCGGAGAACGCCGGGGCCAACGTCAACTTCCAACGCCCCTTCAAGGGCTTCGCCAACATCCCGATGCTGGAGCATTCGGGCCGCAGCACCTATCATGGCCTGCAACTCGAAGTGAATCGCCGCTTCGCCAAGGGCTTGCTGTATAGCTTCAGCTACACGCTGTCGAAGACGATGGACAACAACTCGGGTCCGCGCGACGGCTTTATTGACACCTTTAACCAGGGTCTCAACTGGGGCAAGTCCGCCAATGACACGCGCCACATCGCCGTGGCCAGCGTCGTTTACGAACTGCCCTTCTTCAACAGCGCCAACACCAACAAGGCCTTGCGCGCGGTGGCGGGCGGTTGGCAGATCATGGCCGTCAACCAGTGGCAAACCGGTACGCCGATCACCGTCGGCAACGGCGATGATTACCTGGGCATTGGCTCCACTAATTTCAAGCCCTGGAACCTGAACTTCACGCCGGATAACTCGGGCCGCAAGTTCAGCGATGTTACCGCGGCCGGCAACTACGTCGGCGAGCCGAACTTCTACTTCCCGGTGTCGAACGGCACCCAGTCGTTGGCCACCCGGCCGGCGAATGGTACCTTACCGAACCAAAACCGGAACTCGATCGGCTTCAACAACCCGGGCTTCCAGAACTGGAACCTGGCCACGTCGAAGACCTTCAGCATCACGGAGCGCATGCGCGTCACCTTCCGTGCCGAAGGCTTTAACTGGATCAACCATCCGAACTGGGGCGGCGTCGACACCAACCCGACGGCGGCCACTTTCGGCAAAATCACCGGCAAGGGCAGTGAGCGCACCCTGCAAATGAGCTTGCGCTTCGCGTTCTAGACGGCGTCCTAAAAATGGGAAAAGGCCTGCCTTTGGGCAGGTCTTTTTCTTTTGGAATCGAGGATTCATGCAAAGGGGCTGTCCTTCGGGGCGGCCCTTTTTGACTTTTGACGACATGCTTTAGATGGCATACTTTGGTTGTGGCGTTTCAACGCTGGTGGGATTCTCTCAGTGAAGATGAACAGGATGATGTGGCCGTTTCCGTTCGACTTTTGGTTGAGTTCGGCCCGGCTCTCGGTTTCCGCATAGTTTAAAAGTGGTCACATCACGCTATCCGCAAATGCGGGAATTGCGAACCCAGAGCGGCGGAAGACCGCTCCGCACTCTATACGCGTTTAGTCCATTGCGGACGGCCGTTCTCCTGATCGGTGGGGATAAGACGGGTCGAGACCGCTGGTATGAAAGCTTGGTGCCGGTCGCTGACCGGCTATTTGACGAACATTTGCATGAACTCAGAAGGGAGGGACGAATCTAGTGGCTACGCGCAATTTTCGCCAACTGGTGGAGGCGATGCCCCAGGCGAGGCAACAGAAGATAGAAAAGCGCTTCGAGGAGAGTCTGGCGTCAATGCCACTTGATGAACTCCGGAAACTGCGAGAAATGACGCAATTGCAACTGGGTGCGACCTTGGGAGTGCACCAAAGCGAAGTCTCCAAAATCGAGCACCGCTCTGACATCTGCGTCAGCACGCTGATTGACTATGTCGCGGCCCTGGGTGGTTATCTTGAGATTCACGCCGTCTTCCCGGACCGCGACGTGGTCATCAGCCAGTTCGAGGATCAGTCTGTGGCAGGGCCGAATCGTTAAAGTTGAGATTAAAACGGATCGTCGACGTCTTTGGGAAGCCTGAGTGTGTTCAAACGCCAAACGCTATACTCGCAGCCGGCCGCCGGGACGTTCGTTTAAGATCGCCTGCGGAATAACATCTACGGCCCGGGCTTCCAGAACTGGAACCTCTCGGCCTTCAAGAACTTCCGGATCCGCGAGCGCATCAACTAAGGGTGGCGAGCGTAACATGCAGTTCGGTTTGCGCTTCGCGTTCTAACCGTCTGCGTTTTACCAAAGAGACAAAGGGGCTGTCCTTCGGGGCGGCCCTTTTTTTGTCACTGCCGATGATCCTGAATAGCTTGACGCTCTCCTTGAATTATGCCAATATTGGCATGAGTGACGCCGATGAAGAAACTCACATGGTTGGTCGATTCACTGCGTAACCTGAGGATGTTCCCGCCTCCTGTTCAAGACGAGATCGGATTCGCGCTCTACTTCGCGCAGTTGGGGGAAACTCACTCGCGGGCCAAGCCGCTCCATGGCTTAGGCAGCGGGGTTATGGAAATCGCATCGAACGATCCGAGTGGAACCTATCGCGCGGTCTACACGGTGTCGATCGGGGATTCGATCTACGTCGTGCATGCCTTTCAGAAGAAGTCGAAAGCCGGGGTGGCCACGCCGAAAGCGGAAATTGAACTCGTCCGGCGACGGCTCAATCAATTGAGAAACGAGGTAAGGAATGTCGAGAAAATCTCTGGAAAAACAAGCTAGCACCGGCAACGTTTTCGCGGACTTGGGCCTGCCTGATGCTGACGAACATATCATCAAGGCCGGGTTGGTGGTCAAGATTGACGGAATCATCCGCCAACGTGCTTTGACGCAAACGGCGGCGGCGCAGGCGATGGGGATCGATCAGCCCAAGGTGTCGGCCATGCTCGCCGGGCAGTTTCGTGGCTATTCCGTCGAGCGGCTCATGCGTTTCCTGGTGGCGCTGGGGCAGGATGTGGAGATTGTGGTGACGCCGAGCAAGCGGGGAGAGGCGGAACTGCGCGTGGCCTGACGGTTCGTCTCCGTTTTAAGCCCGGCTCAATTTCCTAATGGCCCTATAATAGAAGTTTGCAACTCGAAAAGGTCCTGCTGCGCAAAGTCGGCGAAGCTGTCACGCGCTTCAAAATGATCCGCGAAGGCGATCGCGTGGCGGTGGCGCTTTCGGGCGGTAAGGACTCTGTCACGATGCTCGAGGCCCTGCTGCTGCTGCAAAAGCGCGCCCCCATCGACTTCTCTGTCTGCGCCTTCACCATTGAGCAAGGCAAGTTCCTGCGCCCCATTGCGCCCCTGGGTGAATGGCTGCTCTCGCGCGGCATCGAGTGGCACTATATCGTCGACAACCCCTCGCTGCAGTTGATTGAAGATGTCCCCGACCATGGCTGCGACCTCTGCAGCCGCTTTCGCCGCCGCGCCGTCTACGATGTCGGCCGCAAGCTGGGCGCCAACGTCATCGCCCTCGGCCATACTGCCGACGACTTCTGCGAGAGCTTTCTGCGCAACACTATGTTCACCGGTCGCGTCAGTGCCCTGCCTCCCGTCACCTACTCGAAGAATAAGGACTTCCGCCTCATCCGCCCCCTGGTTTACGTCCATGAGGAGATCACCCGCGCCTACGCCAAGGGCCTCACCGATGACGTGGTGCCCTGTGGCTGCTCGCAAAAGACCGGTACCGTGCGCGGCTCGATTCGCGAATTTATGGACCGAATGGAGCGCGAACATCCGCGCATGAAGGACACCATGCTCGCGGCGATGGGCAATATTTATCCCCAACGGCTGCTCGATCCCCGCTATTTCGACCCCGACCTGAGCGATGAGCCCAGTACCCCCACCCTGTTTCCGATCTTGACGGAAACCTAAGTACCCCCTGCTCAGGATTCATTGAACTGTAACCATCGCCCGGTTGACCCGCCCTAAGCCCAATGAGACCATAGAGGTTCGATTTTTAACGGTATGCGCTTCCTCCCCAAAGAAGAAAAATTTTATCAGAGTTTTCTGGAGCAGACTATGCTCAGCCAAAAGGCGGCCGCGACCCTCTACGAGGCGTGCCAGAAAAATCTCCTTACCGATGAAATGGCCACCCAGTTGTCCGACATCGAAGGGCAGGCCGACAAGGTGCTGCACTCGATTCACGTCAAGCTCAACCAGACCTTCATCACCCCCATCGATCCTGAGGACATCCATTCCTTGGCCTCGCACTTGGACGACGTGCTCGATTACATGGAGGACGCAGCGCATTGCCTGGTGGCCTACAAAGTGAATCCGGTTCCGCTGCCCGTCACCGAGATTTGCGCCTGCCTCGTACGCTGTACCGCGGAGTTGACCAAGGCCTTTCAGGCGATGAGCGATGGTAAGAACTTCGACGAATTCTGCGTGCAGATCAACCACATCGAAGGCGAGGTGGACGCGATTGAGCGCAAGGCCGTGGCCGAGTTATTTGAGCGCGAGCAGAATCCGATCCAAATCATGAAAATGCGTGAGATTTATGACTTGCTGGAGCGCACGGCGGATGCCTGTGAGGACGTAGCCGATGTCCTCCAAAACGTCGCGGTAAAGAACGGCTAACGCATGTCCGCTTTGTTGATTCTGGTAATTGTCATCATTGTGGTGGCGCTGATATTTGACTATATTAATGGCTTCCACGACGCGGCCAACTCCGTCGCCACTATTGTCGCCACCCGCGTCCTGACTCCCTTCCAAGCCGTGATTTGGGCCGCCGGCTTTAACTTCGCGGCCGCTTTGCCCTTGCTCTTTAGCGCCGAAGCCGGAGTGGCGAGGACCGTGGGCGAAAACCTCGTCAACCTCGACTACGTCACGCCGATCGTGATTCTCGCCGGCCTGATGGGGGCCATCGCCTGGAATCTCATCACTTGGTTCTACGGCATCCCGTCGAGCTCGTCGCACGCCTTGATTGGCGGCTACGCGGGCGCCGTGATGTGCAAAGTGGCGATGCTGGAAGGCATCGGCGCAGTGATGAAGGGCGTCAAGATCGAGGGCTGGATTGAGACTACCAAGTTCATCGTGCTCGCCCCGCTGATCGGCTTGGCCCTGGGCTACCTGCTGATGGGCATCGTCTACTGGATGTTCAAGAACTCCACCCCCAGCAAAATGGACCGTTGGTTCCGCCGCCTGCAACTGCTCTCGTCGGCTTTGTTCAGCTTCGCCCACGGCTCGAATGACGCGCAAAAGACCGTGGGTATCATCACCGGCGTGCTCGTTTCGGCGGGCTACCTCAAGGAGTTCCACGTTCAGGGCTGGGTGATTCTTTCGGCCTTTGGCGCGATTGCCCTGGGCACCATGACCGGGGGCTGGCGCATCGTCCACACCATGGGCAGCAAACTGACTCGCCTGAAGCCCCGCGGCGGCTTCTGCGCCGAGACGGCTGGCGCGATCGCCATTCTGATTCCCACCTACCTGAAGATTCCCGTCTCGACGACCCACGTCATCACCGGCGCCATCGCCGGCGTAGGTTCCATCAACCGGGTGAAGAGCGTCCGCTGGGGCCTCGCCCGCCAGTTAGTATGGGCCTGGGTGCTCACCCTGCCGGCCTCGGCCTTTGTGGCAGCGGTTTGCTATTACTTCGTCGCCATCATCGCCAAATTCGCCGGCTGGCCCGGCGCCCATCCTAACTGATTTCGCCTCTACTTTCAGCCACTTAGCCAAATTCTCTAAAACCGACCTGCTAACCTTAGGTAGGACAAGTTCACCTAGCCCACGGCGTAAGCCGGGGGACCTTTTCGATCCGATGACCTATTTCCTAACCTACAGCACCTATGGGACACATCTCCCAGGTGATTCCCGTGGCAGCACAAACCGGCACGATGGCCGACTTGTGGCGCGTCCGGGGCTCCAGAATTATGCTGCAGGTTTGATGCGGGAACTACCCTTTCGCTTGGAAAATGTCGAGGATAGAAAGCTCGTGCTGGCGGCGATCGTCGAGGTTTGTCAGTTCCGCGGATGGCGGTTGATCGCCCTACATGTCCGCGAGACCCACGTTCACGGAGTTGTACAAGCCGAAAACGCGACGCCAGGCCGTGTGATGGGAGACTGGAAAGCCTACGGAAGTCGAAGATTGAAGGACTGCCGAACTTTTCGCGGCGACAACTTGGCTTCAGTGCTCAGGTATGTCCTGGAAGAGCAGGGCGAGCCGATGGAGACTTATGTCGCAAGTCCTCGAATGAGTGAAGGGACAGCGGAATCGTCCCCCAGCTGACGCCGTGGGCTAGCCAATTTCCCAATGGAATCAACAACTCCCGGGTTCGTTTCGTCACTTCAGGATGGCGTTCAACTGCCGCAAGTCCGCCTCGGTAATCGCCGAATGCTTTGGGAAATCGGCGCGCGACGCCAGCTTCCGTCGGTAGCGCGCAAAGTATTCGGCCAAGTCGCCACCGTACTGAAAGCTGTACATGATGTCGGCAAAATCGCGCGTGTGCCGCAAACCCAGGCCGTGCCCCGCCTCATGCAACACGGTCAAGTACACGATCACGTCGCGCAGCAGCGGATCTTCCACATTGCGCCCCACCGGGCGAATCGCCAGCCGTACGCCCGGCTTGCCGTTGATGGTGACCGGTTCGGCTTCGCCATAGAGGCCGCCGAATTTGGAGGCCCAGATGACCTGGATGCGCGCGTCGAGCGGCTCCTTCACGCGGTGTAGATTCAGCTTGCTGGCCGCCGCTTTCTGCCAGGCTTCGAGAGCATAAACGGCGAGTTGATCGTCGCCCGTCAGGCAGCCCGAGTCGAGCGCGGCTTCCTTGGTGCAGGGGGCGATGTAGTAGGGCAGGTCCTGTGGCGCGTCCTGGTAGGCGAAAAGGAGTGTCAGCAGGAGGAAAGTCATTGCGGAGTGACGCGCTCCTCGCGCAGTTGCTTCACTTCGTCTTCGAGCGCCTCAATGCGGCGCGTCATCGTGGCAATTAGCTGGCCTTCGGGGTCCGGCATCTTGCAGTGGTCCAGCTTCTCTTCGGCGCCGCGCTGCCGCACCACTTTGCCGGGGATGCCGACCACCGTCGAGTGATCCGGCACCGACTGGATCACCACGCTGCCCGCGCCGATGCGCGAATAGTCGCCGATAGTGATGTTGCCGAGCACCTTGGCGCCGCCGCCGATGACGATATTGTTGCCGATGGTAGGGTGGCGCTTGCCCTTCTCTTTGCCGTTGCCGCCGAGCGTCACGTCCTGGTAGATGAGGCAGTCGTCGCCGATAATGGCCGTTTCGCCGATCACGACGCCCATGCCGTGGTCGATAAATAAGCGGCGGCCAATGGTGGCACCGGGGTGGATTTCAATGCCGGTGAGCCAGCGTGCGAGTTGCGATAGGAAACGCGCGAGCACTCTTAGCTTCGCCAAGTAAAGACGATGCGTCACCTTGTGCATCAGCACCGCGTGCAACCCGGGATAACACAGCAGGATCTCCAGGTAGCTGGTGGCCGCGGGATCCTCGCGGAATATCGTATCCATTTGTTCGCGGACTGTGCTGAACATGACCCTGACCTTAAGAATATCAAGATCGTCTCCCCTACGCCGTGGCAAAGTTCGGCGACTGTTAACTGTGGGGTAAACAAGAGGGGGGAATCGTTCAGAAAAATGGGGAGGGCTGGTATACTCAAAACATTGCGAGACGGTGAGATCCTTCGGGAACCCGTCCAATTAGAAGCTCGAATCGTACGAGCATGGAGTCCATCCCGCGTCGGATTCCCAAGGCTGTAATTTCAGCCCTTTTCTACGTCATCACTCTTCCCCCCACCTGTGTGATTTCTGAATGGGCCGTTGTGTCTCGCCTTGGCTGGAAGCTTGTTGGCTTCGTTTGGGATTAACGAAAGAGGGAGCATTTCGAGTGACACTTGCATCACGATTGGCGAACAGTGCAACTCTGTTCTTGATGATGGCGGCGAGCGTTTGGGCCCAGCCCAAGCTACGCCTGTCGACGACGGCGGTGGGTCCGGTGACGTTTGCTCAAGGGGCGATCGCACCCGGGCAGACGATTGAGGCGCGCAACGCGGGCAACGGCAATCTGAATTTAGCCCTGACATCCGACGTCCCCTGGATGTCGGCGGTCGTCGGCGCGGCCCGCGCTTGCACCGTGCTCACCGGCACCTGTTTGCCCATCAACCTGGGCTTTCAATCGACGGCGCTGGCCCGCGGCACCTACACCGGCACCTTAACCGTGCGCGATCCGAACGCGATCGATGCGCCGCAGTTTATCACTGTGACGATCCAGGCCGGCGGCGGTGTCCCGGACCGAGTGGATTTCTACTTGCCCCCCACCGGCGGCACCGCTGAAGTCCCCTTCACCACCAGCAGCGCCTTGCAATCGAATGTGACGACCACGTCCGGTGGTCAGTGGCTCGCCCTGGCTCTCGAAGGCAGTGGCACCTTCCGCTTTAGCTTCCCCTACCGCATTGTGGGCCGGCAGCTTCCGTCCACGCCCGTGGGCACTTATCAGGGTTCCGTCACCACGACTGGCTCTACCTTCGCCGGCGACAACCGCACCGTGCCGGTTACGTTAAATGTGACGGCCAATCCCATCGCCTCGGCCAGCACCACCAATCTGAGATTCCGAATTCCCCAAGCCGGCAAGCTCTCGCAGTTCCTGGTGATGAGTAACCGCGGGCAGGGAACGCTGGCCGTTTCGGGCGCTACCTTCATGCCCGGAGCCACCGGCGGCGCCTGGCTTACCTTGACGCCGGATACGACGAACTCGGCCTTGATCAAGGCCGACGGAGATGCCGGCACCCTGGCGCTCGGCACATACACCGGCACGATTACCGTGAATTCGAACGCCGCCAACGGGCCGACGCGTTTGCCCGCGACGCTCGAGGTGATCGCCCCGGGCCCGCCGCTCTCGTCGGTCGGTAGCGTGCTCAACATCGGCACTTATGCGCGCAACGAGAGTCTGGCCCAAGGCGGAGCGACGGCCGTCTTTGGCGAGCAGTTTGTGCCGCTTGGCACCGCGCCTGCCGGTGCTGAGGCGACGCCCTATCCACGCACGATTAGCGGAGTGCAAGTCTTCGTCAATGACGTCGCGGCGCCGCTTTATTATGTCTCCTATAACCAGATCAACTTCCTGATTCCGTATGAGACTCCCGTGGGCGATGCCGTCATCCGTGTGGATCGGGCCGGCCAGCGTGGCAATCCCGTCAGCGTGACGATCGAGCAGCGTGCGCCTCGCATCATGACCTTCAGCTTCCCGGGCGAATATGGCATCATCGTCAATGCCTCGCAAGGCGGTGGTTTTCCGCTCCCGGTTAGCCTGGGGATTCCCGGTGGCGCGCCCGCCAAGCCCGGCGACGTTCTAGTGATCTATTCGATCGGCTTAGGCCCGACCAACCCCGCGGTGGCCAGTGGCGTAGCGTCCCCCAGCGATCCGCTAGCGACGGTGCAGGGTAACACCGTCGTCGTCTTCGGGACGCCCGGCCCGTTCAGCACCCTGTCGGCGACACCGTTCTTCGCCGGCCTGGTGCCTGGCTTCATGGGCCTTTACCAAGTGAACGTGATTGTGCCGCGCGGGGCACCCGTTGGCGATAGTGTTCCGATATCCTTGGGTATTGACAGCTTTACGAGCAACACCGCTCGGATCGCTCTCGCTGCCCAATGACAGAACGACTTTACTATACTGATTCGAAACTGGCGGAGTTCTCCGCTCAAGTGGTCGCCGGCGATGAGCCAGCGACCACTGTCTATTTGGACCGTACCGCCTTCTACCCCACCTCCGGCGGACAGCCTCACGACCTGGGGACCTTGAACGGCGTTGCTGTGGTCGATGTGGTGGACGAGGACGAGCGGATTGCCCACCATCTGGCTGCGCCCCTGCGGGCCGTGTCGGTGATGGGCCACATCGATTGGCGCCGCCGCTTCGACCATATGCAGCAGCATACGGGCCAGCACCTGCTGTCGGCCGTTCTCGCCGAGCAGTTCGGCATCGCGACCGTGAGCTTTCACCTGGGCGACGAGGCGGCGACGATTGATCTCGACTGCGCCGAGCTTGATGTGGCTGCCGTTGAGCGCGCTGCCAACGCCGAGATCTGGGCCGACCGGGTGGTCACCGTCGGTATCGAAGAGAATCCGGCCGGTTTGCGCAAGGCTTCCGAGCGCGAAGGACTCTTGCGCGTGGTGACGATCGCGGGCCTGGACCGCAGCGCTTGTGGCGGCACGCACTTGTCGAGCACCGGGCAGATTGGCTTGGTAATGTTGCGGCGGACGGAGAAGATCCGGCAATCGCTGCGGCTCGAGTTCCTCTGCGGAGGCCGGGCAGTAGATCGGGCCCGGGCCGATTTCGCGGCTTTGTCGGCCACGGCCAGGGTCTATAGCGTCGGGCTCGACCAGGTGCCCGAAAGCGCCCGCGACGCCCAGGCCCGTTTGGCGGCCGCCGAAAAGTCGCTCGGCAAGATGCGCTTGGCGGCGGCCGAGCAGCGCGGCGTCGACGCCTACCTGCAGGCCGATCCGAGCGGCCGGCGAATTTGGCTGCGCGAGGTGGCCGACATTACGGATGAGGTCCGCGCTGAGGCGCAGGGCTTCACCCGCGCCGGCGATTCGGCCTGCGTGGTGTCCGCTGCTGGCGCCGTCCTATTCGCCGTCTCCGAGGGCAGCGGCTTGAACGCAGGAGCCCTCTTCAAGGCCGCCATCGTCCAACACGGCGGTCGCGGTGGCGGTGGTAAGACACTCGCCCAAGGCACCTCCGACGATGCGCCCGCCGTTGTCTTGCTGTTGAGAGCGGACTTGATCTGAGGTGATTCGTTCGCCAAGGCCAGCCTCCGCTGACTGGCCGAAGAGGAGTAGGTTATGAAAGTGCTCGAGGCTTGTTTGCTGGTGGCGACTCTGTCGGCCGAGATGTTGCCACTTACCCTGCAGAAGGCGGTGGCGGTGGCGACGGCTAAGGACGGTAACCTGCGCCTGCAGTTAGTGCGCGAGAGTATCGCGCAAGCGGAGACGCGGCGGCGGCAGGCTTTCTCCGCGTTTCTGCCCCATCTCGATGGCAGTGCCAGTGCGGCTAACCAGACGCGCAACTTGCGGGCCTTTGGTATCCAATTTCCCACGGTTCCTGGCTTGAATTTTCCGAGCTTTGCCGGGCCTTTTACGGTAGTGGACTATCGCGCTTCAGCCTCGCAAAGCCTGCTCGATCTGGCCAGTATTCAACGTTATAAGGCGGCGAAGGCTTTGATTGGCGTGGCCGAACTTGAGGCGGCCAATGCCACGAATCTTACCGTGCAGCAGGTGGCGCGAGCTTACGTTTTAGCCTTGCAGGGAGATGCCGGTGTGGATACGGCGCAGGCCAATGTCGAGTTAGCCCGCGCGCTGGTGAAGCTGGCCGATAACCAAAAGAATGCCGGCATGGGCACGGGGATCGATGTTACTCGCGCGAGGGTGCAGTTAGCCAATGAAGAGCAGCGTTTGTTAGTCGCGCAGAATTCGCGCGAACGGGCGGTGCTTGAGTTACTACGTGTTATCGGTGTCGATATGGCGCTGACGGTGGAACTGAACGATCGGGTAAACGACGGCAGCGAATTGCCGCCCGTATTGGAAGAGATTCTGAAGGCGGCCCAGGCGGGCCGGCAGGATTTGAAAGCGCAGCAGAAGCGTGAGTTAGTGGCTGGGCTGAATGTGCAGAGCGTGGCCGCGGAGCGTTGGCCTTCGCTGGGGGTCGCCGGGGATTATGGAGTGATTGGCAATGGAAGCGACAACATGCTGCCCACACGCAGCGTCGGGGTCAGCCTGCGAGTGCCGATCTTCGATGGCGCGAGGCGCGAGGCGCGGCGGGCCGAAGGTGGCGTGCTGGAGCGGCAAGAGCGCTTGCGGGCGGCTGACTTAGCGAAACAAGTAGAACTCGACGTACGGCTATCTTTTAATAACTTGAAGTCGGCACGAGAGCAGATTGCCACCGCAAAGCAGGGCCTTGAGTTATCCGAAAACGAACTCGCGCAGGCGCAGCGCCGTTTTGAGGCCGGAGTGGCGAATAGTTTGGAACTTACGGATGCGCAGACTCGGCTGGCGCGGGCCCGAGACAATCATCTCAATGCGCTCTACCAATTCAATTTGGCCCGTATTGACTTAGCCGCCGCTACGGGCGGCATTCAAGAGGCCGTCCAGAATATGGGGGAGCAGAAGCGATGAAGCGGATCATTCCGGTGGTAATTCTGTTGTTGGCGGTGGGTGGTTACTTTGCCTGGAGCCGCATGAAGGTGGATGACGAAGGCGTGCTCCGCTTGAGCGGCAATATCGAATTCAAGAAAGTCGATATCGCTTTCAAAACGGCCGGTAAGTTAGTGGAACTTACGGTCGACGAGGGGGCCAACGTCACGCAAGGAAAAATGATTGCCCGGCTCGACCATGAGCAGATGTCGCGCATGAGGGAGCGGGATTCGGCTACGGTACTTTCTGCCGAGAGCCAGTTGCTGCAGTTACAAACCGGCATCCGTTATCAAAAAGAGATGACCAAGGGCGAAACGGCGCTTCGGGAAAGTGAGATGCGGCAAGCGAAGGCCAAGCTGCAGGAGTTACTCGACGGCGCGCGACCGCAGGAGTTGTCGCAAGCTCGCTCCGCGCTCGAAGACCTACGCACTTTGCGGGCCCAAGCCGGCAAGGAACTCGATCGGGCCAAGCAACTGATTGCCAAAGAAGACATCAGCCAGAATCAATTCGATCAGTATCAGACCCGGTTTGCCTCACTGTCGGCGCAAGTTGCCAGCGCCGAGCAGCGTTTGGCGCTGCTTTTGGAAGGTCCAAGAAAGACGGATATTGAAGCGGCTCGTGCCGCCGTGGCGCGGACGGAAGCCGCCTTGAAGATAACCGAGGCCCAGCGCCTCGAGATTCTGCGGCGGGAAGAAGACTTAGCCGCGCGGCGAGCGGATATCTCGCGGGCCAAGAGCGGCGTGAGCGTGATTGACTCGCAGTTGGACGATACGGTGGCGATGGCGCCAATCGATGGAGTCGTGCTGGTGAAGTCGGCTGATCCGGGCGAAGTGTTGGCGGCAGGAACGCCGATCGTAACTCTCGGAGATATTGACCATCCTTGGTTGCGTGGCTATGTGCCGCAGAGTAAGTTGGGCCAAGTGAAACTCGGGATGCCGGTGGCAATTCACTCGGACTCCTATCCCGGCAAAACATATCGGGGCAAAGTAAGTTTTATTGCCAGCGAAGCCGAATTTACGCCAAAGCAGATTCAGACCACCGAGGAGCGGGTAAAGTTGGTTTACCGGATTAAGGTGGAAGTCGAAAATCCCGGCCGTGAACTGAAGCTCAATATGCCCGTCGATGGCGTGATCAACTTGAAGCCATGAGTGAATACGTCGTAGTGGCGGATCGACTAACGCGGCGTTTTGGGCCATTGACGGCGGTGGACGAACTGAGCTTTGCCGTGGCGAAGGGCGAAGTTTTCGGGCTTGTCGGGCCAGACGGCGCGGGCAAAACCACCACCTTGCGGATGCTGTGCGGTCTGATGGACCCGGATTCAGGCGAAGCGACGGTTGCGGGATACAAAGTCCGCGAGAAACTCGACTCCGTGAAGGACGCCATCGGTTATATGGCGCAACGCTTCGGTCTCTACGGAGATCTTAGTGTCGAAGAGAATATGGATTTCTATGCGGACTTATTCGGCATTCTGGGTGATGAGCGGGTAGCTCTCAAGAATCGTCTACTCGAGATGACGCGCATGACGCCGTTTCGCGACCGCCCAGCGGCAAAGTTGTCGGGCGGAATGAAGCAGAAACTTTCGCTCATGTGTACGCTCTTGCATAAGCCGGAGATCCTCTTTCTGGATGAGCCTACCAATGGCGTGGACCCGGTTTCACGGCGTGACTTTTGGGAGATCCTGCAGGAGTTAGTGCGGAACGGACTTACAGTGGTAGTTACCACCGCTTACTTGGACGAGGCTGAACGTTGCGATCGGGTGGGCCTGATGAATAAGGGCCGCCTGGTGCGCTGCGACACCCCGGCCGCGCTGAAGGCGGCGATTCCCGAGCATTGCTATGCAGTGAGGGGCAGTCGGTTGCGAGAAGCTAAGGTCGTTATGGAGACGCTGTCGGCGGTAAGTGGCGTGGAGATGAGTGGCGCGGCCTTACATTTGTTTGTCCGCCTCAGTTCCGAACTTAGCGAAGTGACTACGGAGATGGCGGCTAAGGGTTTTCCTGACTTACAATATGAGCCGATCTTGCCGTCGCTCGAAGACGTCTTGATTGCCGAGATTCGGAAGGCGGCGGCATGAGCGAAGTCTCAGTGCTGGTGGAACACCTATACAAACGCTTCGATGACTTCGTGGCGGTGAGTGACGTCAACTTACGGGTTGGGAAGGGCGAAATCTTTGGCTTTCTGGGGCCGAATGGGGCCGGGAAGTCGACGACGATTCGCATTCTTTGCGGGCTGCTCGCGCCGAGCGAGGGCAAAGCGATGGTGGCCGGTTACGATGTGGCCGTGGAACCGGAGCGCGTGCGAGAGAACATCGGCTATATGTCGCAGCGGTTTTCACTGTACGACGACCTGAGTGTCGAAGAGAATATTGATTTTTTCAGCGGCATTTACGGAGTGGATAGATCGAAACGCGACGGACGGAAGCAGTATGCTCTCGAGATGGCCGGGTTGGTGGGCCAGGAGAAGACCATGACTCGGACTTTGAGTGGCGGGTGGAAGCAGCGCTTGGCCCTGGGCTGTGCGATTCTGCACGAGCCACCGATCGTCTTTCTCGACGAACCGACCAGCGGTGTCGACCCCATTGCGCGGCGGAGTTTCTGGGAGTTAATCTACCGGCTGTCGGAAGCGGGGCAGACGGTGTTTGTGACGACGCATTACATGGACGAGGCTGAATATTGCCACCGGGTAGCGTTGCTCTACCACGGTAAAATGATCGCGCTCGGCACGCCGGCGGAACTGAAGGCGGGGATGGGTAAGTCGTCGATGGAAGAGGTCTTTGTGGCCAGCATCGAGCGGGAGGATGCGGCATGAACCTGCGGCGAACGAAGGCCGTGGCACGGAAGGAGTTTCTCCATATTCTGCGCGACCCGCGCAGTTTATACATGGCCTTGGCGACGCCGCTGCTGTTGTTGTTGCTATTCGGTTACGCGCTGAGCCTGGATGTGGACCAGGTTCCGACCGTGATCTATGACTTAGATAAGAGTTCTGAGAGTCGCGAGTTAGTCCAGCGTTTTCGGGGCAGTACTTACTTTCGTATTGTCAGCGTGGCGGAGACGCCGGCGGAGATCGATCGAGCGATTGACCGGAGCCAGGCGCTGGTGGGCTTAGCGATTTCGCCGGGATTCGGCGGCGACCTGAAGGCGGGGCGCGAGGCTACGGTGCAGCTATTGCTGGATGGCAGCGACTCGAACACGGCGAATATTGCCCTGGGATATGCGCAGGCGTTGGTAACTCTCTATGGCGCGGAGGTGAGGGCCCTGGCGCGCGACCGCTTTGGGGCGCCGGCGATAAAGGGCGTGGATGCCCGGATTCGGGTGATCTTCAACAGCGACCTGAAGAGCCGGAACTATATCGTACCGGGCCTGATTGCGGTAATCCTAATGATTATCGCGGCGATTCTGACGAGCCTGTGCATCGCCCGGGAGTGGGAAAACGGCACCATGGAGCAGTTACTCTCCACGCCACTGCGGCCCGTGGAATTGTTGCTGGGCAAGCTGGCCGCTTATTTTACAATTGGCATGGTGGATATGGTAATTGCCATCATCACCGGAGTGTTCCTGTTTGAAGTACCCTTGCGCGGCAGCGTCCTGCTACTGATGGCGACTTCGGCCATTTTCTGTTTTGGCGCGTTGTGCTGGGGAATCATGTTGTCGGCGGCGACGCGCAATCAATTGATTGCCTATCAACTCAGCATGATTAGCAGCTTTCTGCCAGCGTTCCTGCTGAGCGGCTTTATTTACTCGATTGACAACATGCCACGGGTGATTCAGGCGATCACTTATCTTGTTCCGGCGCGTTACTTTGTGACGATTCTGAAAGGTATCTTCCTGAAAGGCGTGGGCTGGGAGATTTTGTGGCTGGAGATTCTGGCGATGACCCTTTACGGCATAGCCGTATTCACGCTGGCGATGCGCCGCATGCGGCAGAAGGTGGCGTAGCGATGTCCTGGGAACGAATTTGGGAGATGATCCGGAAAGAACTGAAGCAATCGCTGCGGGAGCCGAAAATGCGTGCCACCTTGTTTGCGCCGCCGTTGATTCAGTTACTCGTTTTCGGCTACGCGGTGAGTTTGGATGTCGACTACGCCAAGATTGCCTGGATGGACCTGGATCGCAGCACGGAGAGCCGCGAGTTGCGGGAGCAGTTTACGAGCACGGGCCGGTTCGAGATTGTGCGGTGGCTGGAGAACGAGACCGATACCCAGGATACTTTGGACCACAGCGAGGTAATGGCTGTCGTGCGCATTCTGCCGGGCTTTGCGGCGGACCTGGCGCGGGGCCGTGAAGTGGCAGTGCAGGTGTTAGTGGATGGTTCGAATTCGAATACAGCCAACATCGTGGCGGCGCAAGCCTCGACGGTAATTCGCCAGTTTGCGCAGACGCAGATGGAGGAGTTAGGACGGCAGAAATTAGTTGGCCGGGCGGTGGACCGGCCCTTGCGAGCGCCATTGCCCACGCTAACCGTGGCGCCCCGCGTGTGGTTCAACCCCGATCTCAAAAGCCGTAACTACTTCGTACCCGGGGTGATTGTGAATATCATCATGCTGGTGACTTTGTCCTTAACCTCCATGGCCATTGTGCGGGAGAAGGAGATCGGCACGATGGAGCAGTTGATGGTGACACCGTTGCGGCCGATGGAATTGATCCTGGGCAAGACCTTGCCCTTTGCGGCGATCGGGCTGGTGCAGCTATTCGTGATAACGGCGGTGGCGATGTTACTGTTCGACGTACCGTTGCGGGGAAACCCGTTGTTGCTCGTACTCGCGAGTATTTGTTTTCTGGGTTGCTCGCTGGGGGCGGGGCTGTTTATTTCAACGATCTCCAATACGCAGCAGCAGGCGATGATGACGACGTTCTTCTTTTTTCAGCCGGCCTTCATGTTAAGTGGCTTCAGTTTTCCGATTCGGAATATGCCCGAAGTGGTGCAGTGGATCACTTATGTGAATCCCATGCGCTACTTCATGGAAGTGGTGCGGGGCGTTTTCTTGAAGGGCGTAGGGCTTGAGGTGCTGTGGCCGCAGATTTTGGCCTTGGCGTTACTCGGAGGCTCTATTTTGACCGCTAGTGCTTTGCGGTTCCATAAGCGATTGGATTAAAGGAGGACGGACTGGGGAGCCCGTCCCACAAAGCAGGGGTTTTAAAAGGCGTAGCGGGCACCCATGACGATGCGTCGGTTGCCGCCGTTGGTGTTCCACTGGTTACCAAAAGCGGCCGAGTTGATGGCGGCGGTGGGGATGCCGAAATCGCGGGAGTTAGTGGCGTTGTAGAACTCAAAGCGCAGGCTGAGACCGTGACCTTCCACAGGGATGCGAATCTTCTTGGTGAGCACGAAATCGAGGTTGTTGATGCCATCGGCGCGCAGGATATTCCGTCCAGTGTTACCGAGTGGGCTGGCGACGGTGGGGGCGCTAAAGAGGTTGCGGCCACCGGCGAGCATGAGGGCTTCGATGGAGAGGCGCGAAACATCAAGGTTGGTGTTGAGGTTGGCGCGAATGGAGTTACCGATCAGCGAGTCAATACCGGAAAGGCGCCGGCCCGGGTCAGCGCCGGCGAGGGCGGAAAAGGGGGCTCCGGCTTGGAAGGTGACGAAGCCGCCGAGGCTCCAACCGCCGACGACGTAGCCGATACCCTTTTGGTCCTTCATCCAGGGCGATTCCCATAGGGCGTTAACGCTGAAGCGGTGGGGGCGGTCGTAAGTGGAGCGGCCACGGTCGCCTCGGCGGTTGAAGGAGTCCTGCGGCACGGCGACTTCGCCGGCCACCGAGGCGTTGAAGACCTCAGAGGCGTCGTCGATGAAGGTGCTCCAGGTGTAATGAGCCGAGTATTGGAAGCCACGGCTGAAGCGCTTCTCCAGGCTGGTTTGGAACGAATGGTAGATGGAGGAAGCGCTGTTGGCGCGATGGCGGATGATGCCACGGGTGGGGTCAACTCGGGTGGCACCCACGGATCCGGGCACCGTCGGATTGCCGTCGAGCGACTGGAAGAGGGCCGTACCCTTGGTGGCGATCCAGCCGGCAGTAAGTGCCATGCCGCCCTTGAATTCGCGCTGTAGATTCAGGGAATACTGCTCGGCGATCGGCGCGCGGAAGTTCGAGTCCACAATCGTGCGGGTGATCTGGTTAGGGTTGGCCGGGGCTGGGGCGCGCGCCGCACCGGAGCGGATGCCATTGATGTAAGCGAAGCCACCGGCGGTGCCGGCCGGCCGCTGCTCGACTTGAGTGAATGGCCAGGCGCTATAGATATTCAGCGCGACATTGTTGAAGATGAGGTCGTAAGTGCGGGAGTAGCCACCGCGCAGCACCATCTTGCCGTCGCCGGTAACAAAACCCATCTTGGGGAGGCGCCAGTTGAAGCCGACGCGCGGAGCCCAATTGTTGCGATCGCGGGCCGGAGCCGCATCCATGCGATAGCCAGGATTATTGTTGTTGGCGGCGACGACCTGGTTATTTACTTTCTGCAGCCAGGCAAAGGCATTGCCGGGCGTCTCATAGCGAATGCCGTAAGTGAGGGTGAAGGTGGGCTTAATGCGCCACTCATCCTGCCAGAAGGCGAAGTAATCGTAGTATTTGTAGTTCTGGAAGGTAGGGAGCCCGGCCTGCAGGATGTTGATGGATTGCACGGCGGGGGTGTCATCCACTAACTGCTGCAAGGTCTCGTAGCTGAGGCGTCCGCGGAGGGTGGGGTTAAAGTCCTGCACTTGTTCCACACGGCGCATGTCGACGCCCATTTTGAAGGCGTGCTTGCCTTTAAGTAGCGAGAAGTTATTGGCAATTTGATAGTTATTCGCGATTTGCGATTGGGGTAAGTTGACGGCGAGGCCGATGGCGGTGCGGGAGTCGGCGGCATTGAAACCGACCAAGCCCAGGGCAGCGACTTCGATGCTCGGAATATTGATGGCCTTGGCGTCGGCGGCTTGGCTCGCGCTGGTGAGGCGCTGATAGTTCAGGCGCAGTTCGTTGAACATGCTGCTGCCGAAGTTACTGGTGAGGCCGACATTGTAGGCGCCGCGGGTGGCCGGGCCTTGGGTGGTGAGTCCAGAGGGAACGGCTTGGCCGCTGACGCTGACTCGCTCGTCGTACATAATGCGGCCGAAGAGGTTGTGGCGTTGGTTGAAGCGATGGTCGACGCGGGCGCTGGACTGCCAAGCCGCGAAGGTGTTGGGGGCGGCGCCGGCGAGGGTACCGGTGGGCACGTTGATGGTGCGTCCGTCAGCGGTGACGTTGATGGAAGCGCCGATGGAGGTTTGTGCGGCGGGTAGGTTCTCAAGCAAAGCGCGCACTTGGGGACGCGACGCGGCGATGGACTGAAGGGCCTGCCGTCCGGCTTCCGTGGGTGCGGCGCCGATGGCGGTGCCGGAGGCGAAGCGGTTATCGGTGGAGCGCAGGACGGAGCCGAAGAAGAAGGTGCGGTTTTTGATGGCGGGTCCGCCGAAAGTGAGGGCGCGCTGGTGTTCATTGCGCCAGGGGGCCTTGGTGAAGGTGCGCTTATCGAGGTTATTACGCGCGTTGAAGGCGTTTGAATTGTAGAACCAGTAGCCGGTGCCGTGGAAGGCGTTGGTGCCGCTCTTGGTGGTGATGGTGATGACGGAGCCGGCGGCGCGGCCGTATTCGGGCAGGAACTGGTTGGTGATCATACGGAACTCGGCGACGGTATCGGGGTTGTTGATCTCCTGGACGAGGCCGCCGACGGAGGGATTGTTGGAGTCAGCGCCGTCGATCATGAAGTTGTTGGAGCGGGTGCGCATGCCGTTGACGGAGAAGCTGACGCCACCGGAGGCGAAGCTCGAGTTGCCGGAAGAGAGCTGGCTGACGCCGGCTACTTGGAGGGCGATGTTAAGGATGTTGCGGTTGGGTGCCAGGGGCAGTTCCGAGATGCGTCGGCTGTCGATATTGATGCCGACTTCGGCGTTGGAGGTGTTGATGAGGGGCGCTTCGCTGGAGACGGTGATGGTTTCGGCGGAGGAGGAGACTTTGAGTTTGATGTTGAGGTCGCCGCGCTGGCCGAGTTGGAGTTCGATGCCGTTCTGGATGTACTTGGCGAAGCCGGCCTTTTCAACGGTTAACTGGTACTTGCCGGGCGGTAGGAGCGGCAGGCGGAACTGGCCAGATTCGCCGCTGGCTCCGGTGTAGGTAAGGCCGGTGTCGATGTTTTTGGCAACCAGCTTGGCGCTGGCGATGACGGCTCCGGACTCGTCGGTGACAAGGCCGAGGATTTCGGAGGTGGTTTGGGCGAAAAGTGATAAGGCGAGAAGCGCCAGGACGGTGAGCAAAAGCGAAAGTCTTTGCATAGATGCGAACCCCTGATTGAAGTCGAGGCACTCCACCTCGGTAACCAAACTTTAACAAAGTATTTCTGATTTGAGAAGCGTCCGCAACGTTTGGAGCAATTGCGGTTTATAATGAGTTGGGTAGGAGTGCGCCCAAAAGACGACTATGCGAAATCTACTTTTTTTGGCCTTGCTGATGACGCTGCCGCTGTCCGGCGAGGTGACCTATGCGAAGGAAGTTTCGCGGATTATGCAGGGGAAGTGCCAGCAATGCCATCGTCCGAATGACATTGCGCCTTTTGCTTTGAGCAGTTATGACGATGCGGTGGCATGGTCAGACGACATTAAGCGCGTGGTGAACGAGGGCTTGATGCCGCCCTGGAAGCCAGTGGCGGGCCATGGGGAATTCCGTGACAGCTTCGCGCTGACGACACAGGAGAAGGTGGACCTGCTGGCCTGGATCGACGGCGGGACGCCGATGGGGAACGAAGGCGATATGCCGGAGGCGCTGCCGACCAAGGGCGACTGGAGCCTGGGCGAGCCTGATCTGACGGTGAAGATGGCGGAGAGCTTTACGCCGGTGCGGGGCCGTGACACGTACCGTTGTTTCGTGCTGCCGACAGGCTTGGAGGCCGATCGATACGTGAGCGCGGTGGATGTGGTGCCGGGCAATCGGCAATCGGTGCATCATGTGATTTTGTACCTCGATTCGACGGGCAAGGCTGAGGAACTGGACGCGGCCGATGAGGGTCCGGGCTATAACTGCCTGGGCGGGCCGGGCACGCCGATCGTTGGGAATTTCAGTTTGGCGGACTTAGGGAACCTGGCTTCGGCGCTGACCTACACGTTGGGCGGTTGGGCGCCGGGGACGCGGGCGCATATGCTGCCGGCGGGCGTGGGTATTCCGCTGAGCAAGAAGGCTCGGATTGTGATGCAGGTGCACTATTACTCGGCCGTGTCACGCGATCCGGACCAGACGCGGGTGGGCATTTATTTTGCGAAGACGAAGGTGGAGAAGCCCTTGTTTTTCCTGCCGATCGTGCAGCAGCGGCTGAGTATTCCGGCGGGTAAGGCGGACCACATGGAAACGGCCACTTTCACGGTGCCGTTTCTACTCGATAATCATGTGATCAATGTCTTCCCGCATATGCACTTACTGGGGACGGAGATCAAGCTGGAAGTGACGCGGGGGAGTAGCTCGACGCCGATGATGTTGATCGATAAGTGGGACTTCAATTGGCAGGGGCCGTACACTTACACCAATTCCCTGGCGGTGCCCGCGGGTAGCACGGTGCGGATGAGCTGCAAGTACGATAACTCGACGAACAATCCGCGGAACCCGAGCAATCCGCCGAAGCGGGTGACTTGGGGCGAAGGCACTGAGGACGAGATGTGCGTCGCGTTTATGGGCGTGACGCTCGACCGGTTTAACCCGCTGTTCTAAGCCCTTGGCGCTCCTGGAAGATGAACGCTTTATGCGCGAGGCGATCGAGCACGCCGAGTTCGCCGCGACGATGGGCGAGGTGCCGGTGGGCGCGGTGGTGGTGGATGCTTCGGGCGATATCATCGGCTCTGGCAGTAATTCGCCGGTAGGCCAATGCGACCCGACCGCGCACGCCGAAATTGAGGCGTTACAGATGGCCGGGCAGCGGACGAACAATTACCGGCTGAACGGCTGCACCATTTACACGACACTGGAGCCTTGTGTGATGTGTGCCGGGGCGATTGTCCATGCCCGGATACAACGGCTGGTGTTCGGGGCGCGGGATTTGCGTTTCGGTGGCGTGCGCAGTAAGTTTCAGATCGCCGATAGTGACTTACTCAACCACCGGGTGGAGGTGGTGGAGGGCGTGCTGGCGGTGGAGTGTCAACGGTTATTGCAGGCGTTCTTTGAGGAACGGCGTTAGACTGAAGCGATGAGATGTAGACAGCACTTATGGATTGGCTTCGTTTTGTGGAGCCAAGCGCTGGCGAACGATGGGGCACCATTCGAAGCGTTGCCCTTCCTGCAGCGTAGTTGGAACCTTTCGGCGCAGGAAATCGCGGCCATTGAGCGGGGCGACCCGGTGGGGAAGCTACTGCGGCGCAATGCCGATGGCGAGGTGGCGATTTTGGGGGTGATTCGGCTGTCTCGCTCGAAGGAAGAGTATCTAACCTGGTATCGCAACGTGGAGAACTATAAGTTGAGCCCGATGGTGGTGGAGGTGGGGCCGATTGGCAATCCGCCGGAGACGGAGGCGGCCGACCGGTTGCAGTTAGAGCCGGACGAAATCAATACCCTGCGCATTTGTCAGCCGGCGAAGTGCGGGGCGAAGTTGACGGGGGAGGAGATCGAGCGGCTGCGGGCGGGGGTAGACTGGTCAGCGCCGGATGCCGCGGCGCGGGCCAACTTACTGTCACGCCAGATGCTACTCGACTACGCGGGCGATTATTGGCGGCGCGGGCACGAAGGGTTGGGAAAGTATCGGAGCGAGGACACCGCGGTCGACTTAGCCGCGACCTTTCGCGGGATGTTGGATGCTTCGCCATTTTTACGGGACAGCTTTCCGGAGTTGTTTCGCGAGTTGTACGACTATCGGGGCGCGAAGCCGGGGGCGGCGGATGAGTTTGTGTATTGGTCGCGAGAGCGTTATGGCTTTGGGCTGAAGCCGCTGGTCAACTTATTCCACATTACGATTCGGAAGCCGCAGCCGGCGGTGGTGGTGATTGCTTCGAAGCAGATCCGGTCGAATCATTATTTCGATGGATCGTTGAGTTTGGTGCTGGTGGCGGATGCGCCGGGTGGGCGGAGTTATCTGATATTTGTGAATCGTTCGCGGGTGGACTTGCTGCGCGGCGGCGGTTTCGGGGGATTTAAGCGGAAGCTATTCGAATGGCAGTTACCGCGGGAGATCAAGAAACAATTGTTGCTCATTCGCAAGAATGTCGAGGGTGGTCCGCGCGGATAGCGTTTAGCCGGAGCGTTCCTGGGCCTCGCTCGCGTCGGCGAAGACCTCTTCGCGGATGATGCGTTCGGTGGCTTCAAGCAGGTATTCGTTCAAGGCTTCGCGCAGCGCGCAGTATTCGGGCCAGAGGATCCGGTCGAGGAAAGACTGCTTCACGCGCAACATGAGCGTGGTGTGGCGTTGGCGGCGATAGCGGAAGGGCGAAAGACCGTAGCGACGGCAGAGGGCCGAGAAAAGGCGGCGCTGCCAGGGGTCACCGAGGCTGAACTGCATTTCGATGAGGGGCTCGGTGTAGCCGGTGAAGCCGGTGTAGGTTGGGTCGCTGAAGAGGGGCGGTGGCGGGGCGGAGGGGCTGAGCGAGTCCAGGGACACTCTCACGCGCGCCATGGCGGCGGCGGCGGCTTCGCGCTCGCCCTGTGTTTTGGCGCCAGCGAAGAGCGCGGCAATCTTTCGCAGCCGCTCGCGCAACTGCTGTTCGGTCATGGCCATCGTCCTGTTATGGCACAGTTTGTGGCACAGTTGATGGCAAAGTGCCGGAGGGGTTCGCCGTTCGCTAAGCTAATTTTCAGCGTCAGCGCAGCTAAGAGAGCGAGCGCGGGATGATGGAGATCTAGACAAAGCGTTGATTCGATTGAGGTAAAGGTAGGTCGTCCCAAAGTTGGGAAATTGTGAACACTGGGGCGTGACGTTTTTTCACACGCTACGTCGAATAGAGGTGTTGAATGGAGAAACTCGCGTAGCGCTCACGGGACAAACCCGGCTGGCGGTGAACCTGGATGAAGCCTCGGTCATTCGGGCCGCCCAAGCTGGCGATCAGGACGCCTTTGAACGGCTCGTTCGGGGGTATGACCAGAGTGTGTTGAAACTGGCCTATAGCCTTCTGCGGTCGCCTGACGACGCCCAGGATATCTACCAGGAAGCGTTCCTGCGGGTGCACAAGAACCTCCACCAATTCCGTTTCGATTGCAGTTTCCACACGTGGCTTTATCGAATTGTGACGAACCTTTGTCTCGACCTGCTGCGGAAGCGCAAGGTGCGGAAGGAAGAGTCAACGGTGATCGAGACGGCCGAAGGTCCGCGTGACCGGGCGGAGCTGACGGGTGACACCCGCGCCAGTATCGATCCGCAACGGGCGTTGGTGAGCGGGCAACTGCGGCAGCGCATCGACCGCGTGTTGGGCGAACTGACGGCCCGCGAGCGGATGGTGTTTGAGATGCGCCACTATGAGGGGATGCGCCTGCGGGCGATCGGCGAGGCGCTGGGCACCAGCGAGGAAGCGGCGAAAAATTGCCTATTTCGGGTAACCCAGAAGATGCGCGTGGCGTTGGGAGATTTTGTATGAAACTTGCCTGTGAACAGGTTCGGGAAAGTCTTTCGCTGCTGCTGTATGGCGAGTTGTCGTTCGGTGAGGAAGAGGCGGTACAGAGCCATCTGTCGGGTTGCGCGGAGTGCCGGGCGGCGTTTGAGACCGAGCGCGGGTGGCATGATTCGGTGGCGCTGGCGAAGGTGGAGCCGCCGGCCGATTTACTGGTAAAGTGCCGGCAGCAGTTACGGGCCAATTTGCCGGCCGCCGCTCCCGAGGGCCGGATGCGGCGCTGGTGGAATGAACTGCGCGAGGGGATTCATTGGGGCTGGGTGGCGAAGCCAGCGCTGGGGTTGGCCTTGGTGGCCGTGGGTTACCTGGGTGCGCGGCTGCCGGGAGCGCCGGGTAACGAGACGATCGCCGAAGCGACGGCGCGGGTGCGGTATGTGGAAGCGGATGCGGCGGGTAATGTGCGGATTGTCCTCGACGAGACGCGGCCGCGGATGGTGGCGGGGCGGGCCGATGATCCGCAGGTGCAGCGCTGGCTGCTGGCGGCGGCGCGCGAGGCGAGCGACCCGGGTTTGCGGGCCGAGACGGTGGCCTTGCTGCAAGGTGGGGCGGGGACGCTCGACGTGCGGCGGGCCCTGGTAGCTGCGCTCGAGAGCGACCCCAACGCGGGTGTGCGCTTGAAGGCGCTGGAAGGCTTGCGGCGGCACGCCGGCGAGAAGGACACGCGGCAGGCGTTGCTGCGGGTGTTGGGCGCCGACGACAACCCCGGCATCCGGACGCAGGCGATCGATTTGTTGACCGAAAATTCACCGCGGGCGCTCGATGCGCAAATGGTGGGCATGTTGCAGCAGTTGATGCGGCGCGAAGAGAACGGCTATGTCCGGGAGCGTTGTGAGAAGGCCTTGCGCCTGGCCAATGCCTCTGCGGAGATCTTTTAGGCCAATGCGGGGCCTAGCCTGCTGGGCTCTATCTTGCCTCGTAGGGTTGCCGGCGGCTGAGGGGGCATTTCGCCACTCCATAATGGGTACCCTCGCGATGTGGAGCGCCGACGGCGTGGTGGCCGATGGCACTTACTGGAAACAAGTCACCACCTTGCGCACGTCAGCCGACGGAGTGGCTCGCTTGCAGATCACGGCCCGGGGCCGCGTGCGGGTGCGGGGCGAGCGCGGCATGCACGGCGTCGCGGTGACCCTCACCAAGCGGGTGAAGGCCCCGAACGCGTCCGCAGCCAAGGCCAAGCTCGATCCGGTGCTGGTGGCGATGCAGCGCCAGGGCCCTATCGTGATGGTGGATGTGGTGGCGCCGGATGGCGAACTGCCGGAACTGACGCTCGACCTTACGGTGCCGCGCTCGCTCGGGCAAACCTCGATTCAAACGCGTACCGGTGACGTGGAGGCGACCGAACTGGACGGCACGGTGTTTGTCGAAAGCGGTGGCGGCACGGTGCGCTTGGACGCGATTGGGCAAGATGTGATCGCGCGGACGGCGGGCGGCGAAATGCGGTTGGGGCGCGTGGGCGGGTCGATGAATTGCGGGACCGGCGGCGGTACGATTCGGGTGGACACGATTGGCGGGAACGCCGAGTTTTCGACCGGCGGCGGCGAGATCTGGGTGCGCGAGGCCAAAGGTTGGCTGCGGGCGTCGACGGCCGGCGGCAGTATCCATGTGGAGCGCGCGGCGGGCGAGGTGGTGGCCAATTCGGGCGGCGGCGTGATTGAGGTGGCGCACGCGGGCGGCGCGGTGTCGGCGTCGACGACGGGCGGGACGATTGAAGTGGCGGGCGGCCACGGCGTGCAGTGCGAATCGGGCGCGGGTTCCATTCGGCTGAAGGGCGTGGATGGCCGTGTGCGGGCGGTGACCGCCAACGGCATGATCCTGGCCGAGGTGCGCGCGGGCGCGACGATGGGGAACTCGCTTTTGGCTGCGAAACAAGGTGACATTATCTTGTATCTGCCGTCGAATTTAGCAGTAACGGTAAGGGCGAGAACTGAGCCGGGCGAAGGCGCCGGTGACCCGATGGCACCAAAGATTGTTTCTGAATTCGGCGAGCTTCAAGGCCGGCGGGACCGTTGGCATGGCATGATTGCCGAGGGCCGGCTCAATGGAGGCGGTCCTCTGCTCGACTTAGTCACCTCCGGCGGCGCCATTCACTTACGCCGCCTGAAACCGTAACTCGATACTTAGTGAGGTTTGTTATGTTACTCCGACTGACTCGTCCGATGGTGATCGCCTTGGTCTCACTGGCGGGGGCCGCGCTGGGTGTGGCTTTCGCGCAAGTTCCGCCCGTTCCGCCGGTGCCGCCGCCAGCTCAGGCGGCGCGGGTGCTTCAGTTCACTAGTGCGGGGAGCGGCAGTTACCTGGGCATTGGCGTACAGGACGTCGACAGCGCGCGGGCGCGGGAGTTGAAGTTGAAGGAAGAGCGCGGCGTGGAGGTGACGGCGGTGGAAGAAGATTCGCCCGCCTCGCGAGCTGGACTGCATAAGGGCGACGTGGTGCTCGAAATGAGCGGGCAGCGGATTGAAGGCGTGGAGCAGTTTGTGCGGATGGTGCGCGAACTGCCGGTGGGCCGCGAGGCGAAGCTGAGTGTTAGCCGCGGCGGAGACCCGCAGACGGTAACCGCGAAGATGGCGCAGCGCAAGAGCTGGACGATCAACGGCGACCGGACGCTGATGATTCCGGCCGTGCCGATGCCGAGAGCGATGGAGATGCCGCGGCCCTATGTGTCGTGGCGCAGCGGCGCCATGGGTATCGAAGCCGAAGGCTTGAAGGGGGCATTGGCGGAGTTCTTTGGCGTGAAGCAGGGTGTGCTGGTACGGTCCGTGACGAAGGGTTCGGCGGCGGAGAAAGCGGGTTTGAAGGTTGGGGACGTGATTACGAAGGTGAACGACAAGGCGGTGGAATCGCCCTCCGACGTGGCGCGCGAGCGGGGCGATCGCAAGACGCTCAATTTGGTGATTGTGCGTGAGAAGCGCGAGCAGACGGTGACGGTGACCTTGAGTGACGATGAGCAAGGCCGCACGAATACGCCGCGCGTGCGTGCGGTGCGCAACGAGAAGTTCTTCTAAGGTTTGGCTGGCGGCGGCGAAGGATCGCCTTTGTTGAGGCCTTCGAGCAGGAGCTTGGTGATTCCGAAGCCGCCTTGACCGGCGATGACTCGCGCAAATTGCTGATCGGCCATGTCGCGTAGCGAGGAACTGGCTTCGTCGGGCTCCTCGCCCAAGCCAGCGCTGGCGCGTGATTCGCGCAGCATCTGCTCAATCAGCACGGCCTCAAATTCCTTCGCGGCGGCGGCGATACGTTCGGGCTTGTTTTTGCTTGCCAGGTCGTTGGAAGCGAAGCCGGACATAATGGGCGTCATTCCCATGGGTTAGATGACCTCGAGGTCGGCCTCAAGCGCCGAGGCGGCTTTGAGGTTCTGCAGGATCGCGATCACGTCGCGGGCCGTGGCGCCGATCGACTGTAGGGCGCGCACCAGCTCTTCGACTGTAGCGCCACCTTTCAGCACCAGCGACTTGGCCTTCTCCTCTTTTACCGCCACGGTGGTATTGGGCACCACGGTTGTGACGCCCTGGCTCAGGGGCGCTGGTTGGCTGACGTCGAAGATGGTTTGGATTTCGATGCTGAGCGCGCCGTGCATGATCGCGACCGGCGAAATCTTGACTTCCTTGCCCATCACAATGGTGCCGGTGCGCTCGTTGACGACGATGCGGGCGGTACGGTCGGCGAGCACGGTAAGGCCTTCGATGGCGGCCATGAAGTCGACGCCGCGGGTGGCATAGCCAGGGGGTGTTTCGACGCGCACGGCGCCGGAGCTTTCAGGCGTCGCTTGGCCGGCGCCAAAGCGTTCGTTGATGACGGCGGCGATGCGGGCGGCGGTGGTGAAGTCGGCTTGGCGGAGTTGCAGGCGAATGGTCTGGCCCAGGGCCACTGTGGGCGCGGCGCGCTCGACGATGGCGCCGCTGGGGACGCGCCCGGCAGTGGGGTGATTGAGAGAAGTGCTGGCGCCGGCCCCCTTGGCGACGAAGCCGCCCGTGATGACGGAGCCTTGCGCGACGGCATAGATCTGTCCATCCAGGCCGCGTAAAGGGGTGGCGATAAGGATGCCGCCTTGCAGGTTGGTCGCGTCGCCCAGGGCTGCCGCCGTTAGGTCAATCCGTGTGCCGGGCTGGGCGAAGGGAGGCAGGTTGGCGGTCACCATCACGGCTGCCATGTTTTTCACCTGAAAGCCGCGGGAATTCACCTGCACGCCCATGCGCTCCAATATGTTGGCGAGCGTTTGGGCGGAGAAGATCGTTAGCAGCTTGTCGCCCGTGCCCTGCAAGCCCACGACCAGGCCATAGCCGATCAACTGGTTTTCGCGCACGCCTTCGACGGAGATTAGTTCCTTTACCCGCGTCGCCTTGGGCGCGGGGGCAGCGGCAATGGCTAAGCCAGGCAGCAGGCAGTAGGTGAGAAGCCGCGTCAGAATGGCAACACCCCGAGTAACAGGCGATAGAGGACATTGGGCCGCCGCACGACGTCGTCGACCACGCCGCGCCCGGTCACCTTCACCTCGAGTTGGGCAATACGGTCCGAGGGGACCTGATTGAGGGGCGAGATGTCGTTCCAACGCACGATGCCGCGCACACTCACCGTCTGGCGTTCCGAGTTGACGGCCACTTGTTTGGTGCCCGCTACCAGCAGGTCGCCGTTGGGCAGCACCTCGACAATGCGCGCCGAAAGGGTGGTGGTGAGCGTGTTGATCCGGCTGGTGGCGCCTTGGCCCTGCATATTAGAACTGCCGGTGAGCCCGGTGAGGCTAGCCAGCACGCCGGCGGCGCGCGTGGGCCCAGCCAGGGCCGAGACATTCGCGTTGGCCGAACTCTTGCGGCTCGCCGTGGTGATGCCCCGGTTGTCAGCCGAGGCTCGATCGGAGACCACGATGGTGACAATGTCGCCGGCTTGGCTGGCACGGAGGTCGCGCGAGAGGTCGCCGAGGCGGCTACCGGGGACAAAGGCCGAGCCTGGCGAGGTCGGGGCCGGCAAGGCGGCGGCGCGCGCGGCCTCCAGGTGCTCTTCGAGCGGCGTCCTGACGGGTTCACGACCCTTCTTTCCCAACGGCCAAGCGGCTAGCACCAACAGAAGTAGACTAGGGGCGAACATCGGTAGTTTCCTCTTTTTTGATCATCGGGGGCATCTCGGCGCGCCGCGCTCCCGTCACGCGCGCAGGGAACCGCCGGCCCGTGAGCGGATTGCGCAGGAGCACCGTCTCGCCCTTTCGTCCCGAGGACTCGGCCTGCACCGTCAGCGTCGCCGGCGATTCGCCCGGTAGCTCGCCCGGCAACAGGACGGTGACGCTGTCGCCACGTTCGATTTCGCGAAACACCGTCAGCCATTGGCCCAGCAAGGGCGATTGGGCTGCGATCGGGCGCCGGACGCGCCGTCCGACGATGAGCGCGGGGTCGTCGAGCGGAGCCTCCCAGCCCGGGTAATCGATGAGCTCAACGCGGGCGATGTCTTCGGCGGACACGATCCGGCCCGCGTCGAGGTCGCCGGTGGCGACCAGCGCCATCCGCGTTCGCGTTACGCGAGCTCGAGCCCAGACGGGGTAGGCCCGGCCGCCTTCGGAGATCAGCTGTCCGCGCCAGAGAATCGTCGGCGGCAGGCTTCCGGCTTGGCTTCTCCGGGGCAGATGGGGCAGGGCTTTGGGAGAGAAATCGATGCGGCCAAGCGGCGATTCGGACGGCCCGTAGCCGATCAGCTCGATTTGGAAGTCGACGCCCGCGGAGCGCATGGCCGCCAGCAGTTTTTCGCGGTCAAGGGGATGGACGATGCGCTTAAGGCAGACGCCGGCTAAGGTCCCAGCCGGGCCTAATGTCAGGCCCAGTGCGCGGCCCAGGCGTACGAAGTCGCCTGGCGCGATCCAGCGTGTGAGACCCGGCGCGGGCGCATAGGCCACCTGGGTTGCCCCCGGCAGGGTGGCGAAGGCCGGATCGATCCGGGCCAGGTCCGCCGCCGTCACCCGGTCCTGAGCGATGGCGAGGCAAGGGGGCTCGGACGCCCCCAGCATCGCCCCCAGCATTGGCCCCAGGCTCGCGAGCGCCAGGCTAGCCAGCGCCCGGCTAGCGAGAGACCGGCTAGCCAGCGCCCGGCTAGCGAGAGACCGGCTAGCGAGAGACCGGCTAGCGAGAAACATTATTCACCTGCTGGTACATCTCGTCGGCGGCTTTGACGACCTTGGTGTTAGCTTCGTAAGCCCGTTGGCTGACGATCATGCTGATGAACTCTTCGACGACGTTCACATTCGAGTTTTCGGTGTAGCCCTGGAGCAGCGCGCCGATGCCCTCCTGGCCTCCCGGATTGCCGACCACCGGCTCGCCGCTCGCGTCGGTGGGCGCGTACAGATTCCGGCCCAAACTATTTAAGCCGGCGGGATTGACGAAATTCGCCAACTGAATCTGCCCCACCACCTGCGAGGCGGCCTGCCCCGGCTGGCTAAAGCTGACCGTGCCGTCGGCGGCAATGGTGATCGCCTGTGCATTGGGGGGAATGGTGATCTGGGGCTCGAGCGGATCGCCATCCTGGGTGACGACGTTGCCATCGCGGTCGAGATGAAACTGGCCTCCGCGGGTGTAGGCGAGTTCACCCGAAGGGCGCCGGATCTGGAAGAAGCCCTTGCCCTGCACCACCATGTCGAGCGAGTTGCCGGTCAACTGAAAGCTGCCTTGCTCAAAGACGATGGAATTCGAGCTGGCGCGCGCGCCGAGGCCCAATTGCAAACCCGTGGGGATGACGGTTTGGGCGGTGGCGGCGGCCCCGGGTTGCGAAAGCGTCTGGTACATCAGATCCTGAAATTGCGTGCGCCGCACCTTGAAGCCCACCGTGTTGGCGTTGGCCAGATTGTGCGCGATGTTGTCGATGTTCACCTGTTGGGCGACCATGCCGCTGCCGGCGCTGTAAAGAGCTCGTATCATATTGGTTCTTTTCTATTTGGTTTCGAGGAAGACGCCTAGCTGAACTTGGCTACTTCCTCCACACTGCGGCGATTCATTTCGCCGCCAATCTGCAGCGCCTTCTGCAGACTCTCAAACTGCCGCATCACGTTGATCAAGCGCACGGCGGACTCGGCCGGCGTCACATTCGCCGTTTCGAGCTTGCCCTGATGCACCTCGGCGGCCATGGCCCGGGGCAGGGGGTTGGGAGCATCGAAGGCGAAGTAGTTACCGGAGCGCTTCACGAGTAGTTGGGCCTGCTGGGGCTGCGCCGGATCGACCACCAACAGGCGGTTGACTACTCGCCCATCCTGCCGGACGCTGCCGTCCCGGCCAAACTCGACCGGACGCCGCGGGTCGAGCAGGATCGGTTTGCCTTCGTTGCCCAGCACCGGCAGGCCGTCCTGCGTCTCGAGCCGCGACCGTCGCAGGGGCTGCGGGTCCTCGATGGGGACCAGGCGAAAGTGGCCATCGCGGGTGTAGAGCAACTCGGGCGGGCTTGCTGAAGCTTTCCCGTTGGTTTGGGTGACGAAGAAGCCTTTGCCTTCGAGCGCCACGTCGAGGGCCTCGCCGGTAGTGGCCAAGCTGCCTTGCGAGAAGTCCGTCCAGCGGGAGTCGATGTCGGGTTGTTGCGTGGGATCGAAAGCGCCGGTGGACGCATCGTAGGCCTCGGCCGCCGCGTAGCGCTGGTAGAGCTCGCGGTCGGCCTTATAGCCGGTCGAGTTGGCGTTCGCGAGGTTGTTGGCGAGCAGGTCGAGCGCTTCTACTCGAGAGCGGATTCCAGCGGCGGCAGTGGCGGTGAGCGCGTCCATTGCCGGAGTGTATTGCAATTGAGTGGCCGAACGGGAGTATCGACTTTGGCCACGAAACTGCAATGTCCCTGCCGTGCTTGACGTCGCCTTCCGCTCTCCCTCGGCTCCGCAAAACCCGATCCTCCCCTTTGCCGGTCGCATGGAGCGCCCTAGCCTCGCAGCGGCCTCTGGACGCCCCAATGGGGTGCAAGCCGCCGGATCGCCGGAGGGGGGCCGCACGGAGGCGAAACGCATTTCTGCGCGCTTTGCCGAGGATTTCGAGCAGGCCAAGGAAGAGGTTTCCACGCGTCCGCGCGATGGGCGTCCGGAACGGAAGGCCAAGGAGGGTAAAGAAAGACAGGCCCCCGGCGCGAGGGACTCGCGTGCCGATGTGGTCCCGGCGCTACCGATTTGGAACCCGATTTGGTACGAGCTGCCTCTGATCTCGATCAAGCGGGCAGAAGTCGGGCTTTCCGCGGGCGCTTCGGAAGCCGCGCCGGGGGCCGCTGATTTGTTCGCGCCGGTTTCAGGTGACCTAGTTTCAGGTGACCTAGTTTCAGGTGACTTAGTTTCGGCAGGCGGCAAGATCTTGCCAGAAGGAGTTTTGGCACCTGGCACAGCTCTGGTGACCGCTCCATCGGCCGGAGCACCGTCGGCGTGGGTGACGACGCCAGCCGCGCTTTCCGCTCCGGATGTCGTCCCCGTACCTTCGCTTGCTAAGCCAAAACTGACGGACATCCCCCGGCAGACCACTCCTGAACCGGTGCCAGCCCATTCGGGTGACGAGCTTTCGGCAGGCGGCAAGATCTTGCCAGAAGGAGTTTTGGTACCCGGCACAGCTCTGCTGACCGCTGCATCGATCGGAGCACCTTCGGCTTGGTTGACGACGCGAGCCGCGCTTTCCGCTCCGGATGTCGTCCCCGTATCTTCGATGGCTCAGCCAAAACTGCCGGACATCCCCCGGCAGACCACTCCTGAACCGGTGCCGGCCCATTCGGGTGACCAGCTTTCGGCAGACGGTAAGATGTTGCCGGAAGCAGTTTTGCCACCCGGCACAGCTCTGCTGACCGTTCCATCGGCCGGAGCACCTTCGGCTTGGTTGACGACGCGAGCCGCGCTTTCCGCTCCGGATGTCGTCCCCGTACCTTCGCTGGCTCAGCCAAAACTGCCGGACATCCCCCGGCAGACCACTCCTGAACCGGTGCCGGCCCGTTCGGGTGACCAGCTTTCGGCAAGCGGCAAGATCTTGCCGGAAGGAGTTTTGGCACCTGGCACAGCTCTGCTGACCGCTCCATCGACCAGAGCGCTGTCGGCTTGGGTCACCACGCGAGCCGCGCTTTCCGCTCCGGATGTCGTCCCCGTATCTTCGCTGGCTCAGCCAAAACTGCCGGACATCCCCCGGCAGACCACTCCTGAACCGGTGCCGGCCCGTTCGGGTGAC